>NPIE01001229.1_pt1 | contig 227597 bp, 182 predicted proteins | sample 8637661 | NCBI WGS metagenome assembly NPIE01 (sample SAMN07420842, study PRJNA396082) | bioreactor metagenome | isolation source: sample BA12 brine-fed electro-methanogenic bioreactor BA | place: Japan: Kochi | collected 2016-12-09
GAGATTCAGTATGAAAAAAGAATGTCTAAGACGATATAGTTTGATTTGTCTTATCCTCATTGTTTGCGTATTTTGCTTGTCGTTCAACATCACTGCTTTGTCAAATTCAGTCTCTGATCTCACGTATGCAACCTACTTAAACACTCCCCGTGATTATAACTCAGCCAATAAAGCGTTGATCGATTCTTACGGTAATTACTACATTGCAGTTTCCTCCACTGGGAAGATCCTATTTACTTGTGGAGAATCACCTTCAGAAGTATACACTACAAAATCAGTTACTGAGGATACTAAAAGCCATCATGATTACATGGTGAATGTCTATAAATTCACTCCCTCTCATGAACTCTTATGGAAAACCATGTTTTCTTCCGAAAATGGTGTTTCAGTTGAAGATATGACTTTATCCGAAGATGAATCATTTTTGTATATCACAGGAGAGATTAAAGCATATTCAGATTTTCTTCCAACCTTCACTACAATCTACAATAAAGAATCTCTTTCTGATGATAAAACGAATGTCTTTGTTGTTAAAATGGATTCCGATGGCCACGTCCATTCTTCCGTTATCATTGGTGGTGAATCGTGGGATTCTCCATATGGCATTTGTGTCTTTAACGATGCACTCTACATAGCTGGAGAGACCAGTTCCATGAAGTTTTTAACTACCCATGGAGAGCGAAATGAAAGCAGCGAAGGATTTCTTTGTTCATTTTCATTGGATACGCTAGAATTGAAAACTAGCCAGTATTTTGGTGGTAAACACTCAGATGAAATTCGGGATATCTTCGCTACAAAGGATCATCTCTATATCACAGGAACTACTTCGTCTTCCTCATTACCTGGAAGCAAAGAAACGATTCGAAGTGGATATTCCAAAGCATTTTTGTCGTGCTTTTTGCCTTCTGGTGAAATTGCATGGACTATTTTTGAATCCATTGGTGGGGGAACTTATGTTCATGGTGGTTCAATAGACAGTACAGGCAAAATAATCCTATGTGGATACACCGCTATCACCCGATCAGAATCTTTTACTTATTTGTATCCTCCCGATGACGACGATCTTTTCCGCGTCGGTTTTGTTTCAATATTCACGCCAACTGGAGAACACATATCTACCACAGGCTATAACAAAAGTGTTTTACAAGATGTCACGGTATCTAATGATGGTATATTTGCTACCGGTACTGCATGGAAAGGTTTTTACAGACCTGACGAAGAAGAACTGCCCGAAAGCCAATCGTTTTCATCCTATATCCAATTGACAAGTGAAGGTAAACATGTAAATACCTGGGTTACGGGTAAATCAGAAAAATGGGAGGGAGATAGCGGACTTGGTATTGCGTGGAATCCATCTAAACATTCTATTGTAGTAGTTGGGCAAACACAATCAAAAAACCTCCCGTGTACAGACGATGCACTGCAAAGAAATCCAAAAAGTAGTATGAATGCATTTTTGATAGAATACCAAATGACTGAATGATGTATTGTTCAAGCAATACACTATGGAACATATGGAGATCCCTTATTAGAGTGATCCAGTGAAAAATCCTAGGTTTACTATACAGAGGGAAGGAAAACTACCTTCCCTCTGTATAGATGGATCGGGATTGCGAACCAGTAGTTGAACACGATAGGTAACATACTTATGTGCAAAAGTCGGGCTGCATTCTATAACTATGGTATAATGGAGTTATGATAGTTGCTTTTGATTATGGAACAAAGAATATTGGGGTTGCTATAACCGATGAAAATGAGTTTTTTTCTTTTGCAAAGTGTTCAATTTCTACGGATGAATACTCTCAGCAACCTATGATTCTATTGACCAAGGTTCCTCAAATTCAAGAAGCCTCTCTTTTAATAGTGGGACATCCCAGAAATTTAAAAAACCAAAGTACAGTATCAACGCAGAATGCTGAAAAGTTTTCACAGGAATTGCAACAACTGTTTCCATCTAAAAAAGTTCTTTTGTTTGATGAGCGTTTCACCTCTCAAATTGCCAAACAAGTAACACACACATCCAAGCATAAAACCAAAAAAAGAACGCTAGAAGAAAGATCTCAAAAAGATATGATAGAGGCTCAAATATTACTACAAGACTATTTACAGAGAAGGGAAAATGAAGTATAGACGCACAATTGATATTCATTCAAAGAAAAGCCGTATGAAACGGAACACACTGCTCTTAATCACCATTTTGGGTATAGTATTTTTCGCTGGTTGGATGGGATTCTCATGGTTCCAGGATGGCATTCAAGTTTCCTATCATGGTCCTGTCTCTTTTGTGATTGAAGATGGGGAATCCATCGATTCAATTTCTACCAAGCTTCATGAGCTGGGATTAGTCGGGAATCCAGAAGTATTTCAGCTGTATCTTCGTTTTCAAAAAGTAGACGCAACGATAAAAAGCGGAGAATATGAAATGGAAGATGGAATACAGAATGTTCAAGAGTTGGTTGGGTGGCTCATTCAAGGTCAAGAAAAGGTGTACACCTATACTGTTCCAGAGGGCTGGACAATCAATCAAATCGCCATGATGCTGTATCAAGAAAAAATGATTGAAGATCCACTGGAATTTATTGAACTAGCCAAAATGAATGGAGGATGGTTTCCATTTCGCTTCCAAGAAGAAGTTCTGGATACTGATTCATTAGAAGGATATTTGTATCCTGAAACCTACTATATCTCTCAGCCCACTGCAAAAAAGATCATTGAACAAATGTTGCAACAGTATGATAGTTTGATTGAAGATAACTATATCGCTCGTGCAAAAGAATTAGGATGGACGTGGAACCAAGTGATGACGCTTGCATCTATAATAGAAAAAGAATCAGTTGGATCCGAAGAAATGGAGCTTGTTTCCTCTGTTTTTCACAACAGACTACAAGATCAATGGCCTCTTCAGTCCTGTGCAGCTTTGGAATATGCTGTTCCAAGGGAGGGTTACGTTTTTTCAGAACAAGATTTGAAAACAGATACACCCTACAACACATATCTATATCCTGGTCTACCGCCAACTCCAGTTTGTAATCCTAGTTTAAATGCCATTCGTGCAGCCCTTTGGCCAGCAGAAAGCGATTATTATTTTTTTGTTTCAAAGGGTGATGGAACACATGCATTTAGCAGATCGTTGGAGGAGCATAACCGCAATGTTCGCACATACATTCCATGATTGGGGCGAAATAGAGTATATCGTTCGACTACCTAAAGAAGATATCTGGTTTGTACAGAATGTTTTACATACCAGCGAAGGAACTGCTCTAGTTACCCTAGCTTCCATGAGGGATTCTTTTGGAGAGTTCATTGTCATCACGAATACAGATCAAGAACGGACTTTTTTGCGTATTTTGGAGGAAATCCAGAAAAAAATTCCTTCTATCCAATATGCAGTAAGGAATGTTTAGGGTATGTATTCTATTCCACCTAAACCAGATAAGATTGCTACATCCCTGGATACTATTCCAATTGCATTGTTGCAAAGCTGGAATATTGAAGGGGTGATTTTGGATGTGGATAACACGATTTTACCTCGTACATCCAATATGATCTCACCCCCAATAGAAAAATGGATTCTAACCTTGAAGGAATATTTCAAGGTTATCATTGTGTCCAACAATTCAACAAAGAAAATCAATCGAGCTTCTCAACCCTTACAACTCGCCTATGTTTCCTGGGCATTAAAACCGATGCGATATTTTTTCTTGAAAGCCGCAAGAAAAATCAATGTAGAGCCTTTCAGGATTTGTGTAATTGGGGATCAATTGTTTACAGATATTAAAGGGGCTAAAGCTTGCAAAATGAGGGCAATATGGGTCCCACCTCTGGATCCGGAAAATGATATGATTTGGACAAAAAAAAGAAGAAAGAAGGAACAATTTTGGATACAAAAATGGAGTTGCGATTTCTCGCTAAAGATTTAATACCTTTACATTATCGTAAGAAATATCAGATTCATGCTATTGATTGGGATGGTACCTCTCTTCATTTTGACTCGGATATTCCTGTACCTTCTGAGATTCACGATACTATTTTGCACGAACTTGGACTTGAAACCCCCGAGTCAAAAGATGAAAATGCCTCATTAAAAGGAGACGAAGCACTGGAGTGCTTCTTTTCCAGCGCATTCCAAAGACGTACAACCGATATCCATTTTGAAGCACAAGAGAAAAAGGTTTGTATTCGATATAGAATTGACGGGCACTTACAGACTGTAGATTTCATCCGTCATGAAGAATATCATAAAATGATCCGCGTGATAAAATTGAAGGCTGGAGTAGATATTACAGAAAACCGGCTTCCCCAAGAGGGAGGTTTCCGTCATGAAGCTGGTCAATTTGATATCCGTGTCTCCATTGTGCCTTCTCTATACGGAGAAAAAACAGTTCTTCGGATATTGCCAATACAAAAAGCATACAATACCTTACAAACGCTAGGGATGACAGAGGACCAGATTCGTATTGTCCAAATGGCTGTCCAAAAAAGAAGTGGATCGATTATTGTAAATGGACCAACAGGTTCTGGAAAATCAACAACCCTTCATGCAGTTTTACAAGAAATTGATTGCAAGGCCAAATCTGTTTTGTCGATAGAAGATCCCATTGAGATTGTTGATCAAAAGATATGTCAGTTCCAAGTAAATGAAGCATTGGGTTTAACATATGCAGAATACTTGAAGCGAGTACTGCGGCAAGATCCAGATGTTATTCTTTTGGGAGAGATTCGAGACAAAGAGACAGCGCGATTGGCATGTGAAGCATCATTAACAGGGCACTACGTGTTGTCAACCATTCATACAAAAACAACAGCAGATGTTGTTTTACGACTTCTTGAAATGAAACTTGAACCATTTCTAATTGCAGACGCATTACAGCTAATTATTCATCAGCGTTTGGTACGTAAATCCTGTCCATATTGTTCATTTGAAGAACAAATTCCAACGCCGCTCCAAGATTTGCTCCAAATTGAAACCCAAAAAACAGGACAGGGCTGTTACTACTGCAACAATACAGGTTATTTGGGTAGAATTGGATTGTTTGAAATCAATCAAATCAGTGAAAGAGCACGAGATTTTGTTTTTTCTTTTTTATCTCATGCAGATTTGGATCAATGCATGGAACTTCTTAACGAGGGTATTCGGTTTTCTATGAAAGATCATGCATCTACTCTCGTTAGGAATGGCTTAACAACCTATCAGGAAGTACTCCCATGTTTGTGAAAAATAAAGTATCAAAGCGACTGATTCTATCATCTCAGGAAAAGCTTCAAACACTTTTTCAAATCAGTTTAATGTTGTGTCAGAAAGTATCCATTGTTCAATCGCTAGAGATTGTGCTTCAAACCCAAAAATCCAAAAAGATCCAAAGAGGCTGTCTATATATCTTGGATCAATTGTCACATGGTGGATCAGTAGCTGAATCTGTAAACTCTATCTTCAAAATCCCTACTTATTTTTACGCAATTCTTCAAAGTGGAGAAAAAACAGGCCATCTAGGGTCATACTTAATGGAAGCATACTCGTATGCAAAGAAACAGACCGATATGAAGAAAGAGCAACGATCGCAAGCTTTTTATCCAATTTTTGTTTTTGTTTCTACCTTTTTATTATCCTGCAGCATTGTTGCATTTGCTATTCCAAATATGATATCAATGGCTCAATCCCTACAGTTGAAACTACCATCCTCAATTCTATCAATTTCTTCTTTTTCAAACTGGCTGGGGGCTAACTGGTCATTTCTAGTTTTGGGTTTCTTCATATTGATGCTGATTCTTTTGTATTTGTATAAGAAAAATCGGTATTGGGTGGATTGGGTTTTACTGAAAATTCCTGTTTATAAATCACAAGTTCGGAAAAAAGAACTTCTTTCGCTGTTTTCTCTTCTCTCTATGTTACTGAAAGATCAAATACCTTTGGAAAAGGCGTTGGAATTATCATTGGAAACTATTCAGAAAGAACCCCTCCGAGATGAATTATCATTGATTTTTCAACAAATCCATACCGGGGAGTTAGATTTTATGCAATTTGCACCATATTTTGGAAAACAAGTCTCCTTCCTGGCCTTCCTCAAATCTAGTGTAAACAAAGAACAATTGATCGAAAATACAGATTTTTTAGTTTCTGTGATGTCTAAAGAAATTGAAGATCAGAAAAAAAGAGTAACAAAACTTATTGAACCAGTTTCTCTAGGTTTAATTGGTATAATGGTACTTTTTGTCATAACAAAAGTATACCTGCCCATATTTGAAATGTTTGGATCCATGGAATGGATGAGTGGATTCTAGTAGAATTCATGATAGACTGATATACAAAGAATTTCAATCGAACTCATGGAGGATGCCGTGAAACAAGATGAAAAGCCTTACGAAAATTTAGAATTTGATGATGCTGAACTCTCAGAGTCAGGAACGTGGACACCTAGACCAAAATCCAAAACAAAAAGCAATATACCAAAAATCATCTCTATTGTGGTTGTGTGTATTGTTGTTGTCGGATTGATATCTTATTATTTCCTACCCGGCGCGCCTTTTTTTGGCTCACATTCGTTGAATCAAGAGGCTACACCAATCGATAATAGTATTGGTGAAGAATCTCCAATTGTTGTTGGGGAGTATGATGATCCGAAAGAAATTACAGCACTCAAAGAAGAAGCCATGACACTTTTTGGAGAACAAATTCAAGCATACTTCTATCAAGATCCTGAGGTTGAAACCAAAATTAATGATTTTGAAAGCAAGATGAATGAGATTGTTCAGGCGACACATGAATATTATGTTATACAAGGTAATGGTGGTTGGGAAAAGGCAGAGTTTAGTTTTATTGATTTTTTACAAAAACTTGACTACGAAGGAGTTCGACTCAAACAGTCTTCTGTACCGTATTATTTAGATCGACTAAAAGCCCTTGAGGTAAACAATGAAGAATAAATTATCTCAATACCTTGAACTGGCAGGCTCTTTGAACGTCCAATATGCTGATATTCGATACGAAGAGATCCAATCACAAGAAATACGTGTTCGAAATGAGTCTGTAGATGCAAATCGAACCTCCACTCATATTGGATATGGTGTTCGAGTTTTGAAACAAGGAGCATGGGGTTTTTCTTCTAGTGATACTCTGCATCCAAAAAGTATAGAAGAAACCGTAAAACAAGCTGTTCAAATGGCTGAAATCTCTGCAAAGGTCTCTTCTCAAAATATCCAGCTTGCTGCAGTTCCTGTTGTTGAAGATTTCGTGCCATCAGTTGCCAAAATAGATCCTTTTCATGTTTCTTTGCATGAGAAGATTGATCTGTTAAAGCATTCTTCTTCTTTAATGAAGATCCCTTCAGTATTTTTACGCGAAGCATCCATGTCATTTCGAAAGATTCATAAATTTTTTCTTTCCACAGAAGGATCTTTTATAGAGCAGATTCGACATGAAACCGGATGTGGAATTACCGCATATGCCAAAGGGGATCAGGGAGATATGCAGAATAGAAGCTACCCCAATGCTTTTGGGGGAGACTACTCTACTTACGGATTCGAGTTTGTTCAACAAACTGATTTACCCGGCCACGCTTTGCAATGTGCACAAGAAGCTGTTGCATTGTCCAATGCACCTCTTTGTCCTTCGGGTACAAAAGATATCATCATTATGGGGAATCAGATGGCTCTTCAGATTCATGAGTCAATAGGACACCCTTCTGAACTTGATAGAGTGTTAGGAAGCGAAGCTGCTTACGCGGGTACTTCTTATATGACCCTGGATAAAAAGAACATCTCCCAAATTGCCTCTACAATCGTTGATATTACTGCTGATGCTACTGTACCGGGATCATTTGGTTATTTTGGGTATGACGACGAAGGAGTGAAAGCACAAAAAGTTTATTTACTAAAAAGTGGTGTATTGGTTGGTTACCTTAATTCTCGAGAGACTGCTTTTATAACTGGAGATACACCGATGGGTGCTATGAGGGCAGATGGATACTGGAATTATCCTTTAATCCGAATGACTTCTATCAATCTTTTACCTGGAAATCAATCTCTTGAAGAGATGGTGCGTGATATTGATGATGGTATTCTTTTTGATGGAATAAAAAGCTGGTCAATTGACGACCGACGATTGAATTTCCAATTTGGAACTCAATATGGAAGAGTTATTCGAAAGGGTCAGTTACAAGAAGTAGTCAAGAATCCTACTTATGTCGGGGAGTCTCCTTCATTTTGGAATTCTTGCGATGCCATAGGAGATGAGTCGCAATATCATATTTATGGAGTTCCCAATTGCGGAAAAGGAGAACCAGGGCAATTAATGAAACTCTCACACGGAGCATCTCCAGCACGATTTCGAAATCGAAAAGTAGGGGTTATACAATGAGTATTCTCAATACAAACTTAGCACAAAATACGATTCAATATCTTAAAGAGCATTTTTCTGGATGGGAATATCAGGTTTCTTTTCATCAGACGGAATCTACCATGCTGCGTTTTGCCAAATCGAACATTCACCAAAATAATCGTTCCATTCAGAATTCTATTGAAATTGAATTGGCAAAAGGGTTACAGGTTGCAAAAACGACTCTCAATGCAGAAAATTTTGAAGATGTTGTTTCATCGATAAAGTCTTTGCAATCGATTTGCGAAACGATTGCGGAGAACAAAGAATTTTCAGGGTATCCATCACCACCTATCCAGACTAATCCAATGCAGGAAAATCCAGAAATTGAACTGGATGACTTTTATGAAATGGGATTGTCTTTTTTCCCACCCTATTTTCAAAAAGTAAAAAAAGCATCCTTCGAAGCCTTTGGTAGTTTTTCATTTACCAATGCACGTGTAGCTTTTTTCAATTCACGTGGTCTTCAAAATGAGTCCAAATCTTCCTCTGTGCAGTTTCAGTCTCAAATAATGAAGGATAGAGTTTCTGGTTATGCACAATCTACAGCAAAGACATTGAAAGAAATTGATATCGATAGAGTAGTCGAAGAATCCATTGAAACGTGTTCCAAAGGTTTTTCGCCAGCCATGATTGAGCCTGGTGTATACCCGGTTTTTCTGAAACCAGAAGCCGTAGCCGATATCCTTCGAATGCTAGCCTTTATGTCTATGAGCACAAAAGCAATTGATGAAAAAAGATCCTACTTGTCGGGGAAGATGAATCAGCAAGTCATGGATGCTTGTATACAAATCACCGAAAATCCTGTTCATCCGTTACAGATTTCACCATATCTCGATAATCAGGGGTATCCTCATCTAAAACCGGTACACATGATTCAAGATGGTTGTTTCAGGGAGATGGTATATGACAATAAATATGCAACCAAATTTCAGACTGAAAATACAGGAAATGCCATTTCTACCCAAACCGGTCCAATACCAATGAATTTGGTTATGGAATCTAATAACACCATAAATCCAGAAGAAATGCGATCGAAAATGAATAAAGGAATTTGTGTTACTCGGTTTTGGTATGCCAATCCCGTGAGTCCAATTGATGGAGAAGTAACTGCATTAACAAGAGACGGCACTTTTCTTGTTGAAGATGGAATTGAAAAACCAATCAAGAATCTTCGATACTCTGACAATTTATACAAGGTTCTATCCCATGTTATGGCGGTAGGGAACGATTCTCGATTCCATGGTTCTTTTTATGGAGGAGTAGTGACTCCTTCCTTGCTATGTGAGAAGATGCGTTTTACGGAGGTTTTACCAGAATAACGTGCCGTTTATTCAATCGGATTCATTTTTTTAATATAGCGGTATATGGACGAAAAATCCTCTTCCTCCATGTTGTTATTGCATAGAGCTGTATACAGGTTTTTCGCAGCATCTGCTGTAAAAAGTGTATGATTGAGTTTTTGTGATAATTCTGTAACCAGATTCAAGTCTTTTTTCATGCACGAATTACTAAACTGTGCAGTAAAATCCTCTTGTTCTAAGGAAGGTTTTTTTGCTCGTAGTACCAGAGAATCACCACCACCATTACTTAAGATTTCCAATACCTTCGACTTATCTATGCCAACTGATTCTCCAAGATGAAGAGCTTCTGCTAATGTTGTCATAAAAGATCCCAGGCATAGATTGTTGATTAGTTTCATTTTGGAAGCTAAACCAGGTTTAGACAGAAAATAAATATGTCTCGATAAAACCGACAGTAATGGACGAATCTTCTCATACGTTTCTTCTTGGCCACTAACAAGAGTTGTCAATGCTCCTTTTGAAGCGGGAATAACACTTCCTAGTACGGGTGCTTCAACATACTCAACTTTTCGTTCTTTGCACATCGAATAGAAATTAAGAACTTCTTCGAAGTGGTTCGTTGTTGTGTCAATGATGATGTGACCTGATTTGCAATGTGGGAGAAGTTCAATGAGAATTTCTCGAACTGCTTTACTGTCATATACATTCAGAAAGATTGTTGTGCATTCTTTTCCAAGGGATGATAAAGTTTGTGCTATTGGTAAAGATACGTCTTGAAATACATCTTTTGATCGGTTCCAAAGCAAAAGGGAGATATCTTTTTCAGACAATCTTTGAATCATAGCTTTTCCTAGATTACCATATCCAATAAAACCGATTTGATTGTTCATGTTTCCTCCTAGGTCATTGTTATTCGTGATTATTTTTTTTCTAAAACTGCTTCCCCTACTTGAAATAGTGCATATTTAGCAAGTAAAGGTCCAATGATTTGACTATAAATAACATTTGCTACAACGATTGTAATAATAAAATCAAATTCTGGAAAAATATTTTTTACAGTCAATGCAAATCCTATTGGTACGCCAGCCTGTGGCAGCATGGCATAACCTAAGTATTTACTAATTTTTGGTGGTATTTTAGCGATTTTCCCCGCCCACTGAGGACTCCAGATTTTTCCTATAGACCGAAGAATGATAGTAGCAAGTCCAATCCAACCAACGGATGGAAGAGTAGTAACATCAAGATTCGCTCCAGAAACAATGAAAAACATTAGCATAATGGGAGGAGAGAAGTTCTCAATGACTGAAAACACCTCCGTAGATTTGTTGGAGAAATTTGACATCGCAGCTCCAATTGCCATGCAGCATAAAAGGTAGGATAAATGGAAAACAGAACAAAGCCCTGTTGCCAAAAGAAGCATAACCAATGTGAATAACAGATAGTTAGAATTTCCTTGAATGCGTTGGCATGCATACGCTAGGAGAAGACCCAAAATAAAGCCCAAACCGACCGATAAAACAATGTCAATCAAGGGAAAAAGGATAGAAAAACCAATGTTCACTGATGTGCTTCCAAGCATCAAACCACTCACAACAAGGATTGTATTAAACAAAATGATGCCCACCGCATCATCAATCGAAACAGCAGCTAACAAGAAATTGGTAAAGGGCCCTTTGGCTTTGTATTCGCGTACTACCATAAAAGTACTTGCAGGACCAGTTGCAGCTGCTATAGTGCCCAGTATGAGAATGGCAGGGATGGGCAAGCGAAACCAGTGATTCAACAGGAGTAATCCCACCGCAACAATAACAGCTGTAAAAACAGATTGCAAGATAGAAAGAACTGCACCGGATTTTCCGATTAATTTTAGATTTTTTAGCGAGAAGGTTTCTCCAATTGAAAAAGCAATAAAGGAAAGGCCTATTTGGGCTATAACAGAGTCATACGACATTAGGGTTGGGCTGATTACATTGAACAGAGAAGGACTAATGAGCATACCAATGACTATGTAAATCAAGACTGCGGGATAGTTAAATTTTTTCAGAAGCAAAGATCCAGCTAATGCAATACTCCCAATGATTCCTATGTTTAAAAGAAGATTAGACGTTATGAATTCCATTTTAGAACTTTCAATGCTCTACTGTTGCCTCTCCAGTTTGGAATAGCGCATATTTTGCAAGTAAAGGTCCTATAATCTGACTGTACACTACGTTTGCTACAACGATTGTAGTAATAAAACCAAATTCAGGGAAAGTATTTTTAACCGATAAAGCAAATCCTATGGCTACTCCAGCTTGTGGTAGCATTGCATACCCAAGGTATTTACTAATTTTTGGCGGTAATTGAGCAATTTTACCAGCAAACTGGGTTCCCCATATTTTACCAATAGAGCGCAATACAATAGTAGCCAAACCAATCCAACCAACGGTGGACAGAATTGTGATATCAAGATTTGCTCCTGAAACAATGAAAAACATCAGCATAATGGGGGGAGAGAAGTTTTCGACAACAGAAAACACCTCAGTGGATTTGTTTGAGAAATTGGAAAAAGCTCCTCCAAGGGCCATACAGCATAGTAGATAGGAAAGATGGAAAGAAGCACAGAGACCTGTAGCAAAAAGAATCATCCCCAATGCAAAAATAAGATAGGTTGAGCTACCATTGATTCTCTGACAAGCGTATGCCAGAATAAGACCTAGCACAACACCCAATCCCAGAGAAAGAATGATATCGATTACTGGAACAAAGATTGAAAAACCAACATTTACCATGCTTTTCCCAAGCATCAACTTACTTACCACAATCATGATGTCAAATAACAGAATACCAACCGCATCATCAATTGAAACAGCAGCTAACAAGAAATTGGTAAAGGGGCCTTTGGCTTTGTATTCGCGAATAACCATGAAAGTGCTTGCAGGTGCCGTTGCTGCTGCAATAGTACCCAAAAGCAAAATGGCAGGGATGGATAGCTGAAGCCATTTATTAAAGAGAAGAAGTCCACCGGCTACTATAGCCGTTGTAAAAACTGCTTGTAGAATGGATAGTATTGCACCAGGTTTTCCAACGAAACGTAAGTTTTTCACTAAAAAAGTTTCTCCAATAGAGAAAGCTATAATAGAAAGAGTAACCTGTGTAATTAATGAGTCATAGGATAGAAGCGTTGGATTGATCAGGTTTAAGACGGATGGACTAATAAGCATTCCAATGACAATATAGACCAACACGGCTGGGAAACTAAATTTTTTCAGTAATACTGATCCAATCAAAGAGACGATGGCAATTAAACCAATGTTTAAAAGAATATTAGAGGTAATCATTTCCATAAAAGTACCCTTATTGTTTTGATTTGATGGATTAGAAAAAAGTGATGAAGAGGTTCTTCAGAAGGCTCTAATGACATGAGGAGGAATCTTCTTCTTTTTTTAATGGATTGGCAAGCCCATGAATTTGTAAAACAGGAAGGACAAACATGATGCCGGATCCTTCTTGGCTTAAATCAAGTTCATTTTGAATCTCTTTAATGGCTCGATTTAGTGTTTCTTCTGTCCGAATCACAGACATAATCATATGATTTTCTTGGGTGTGATCTGCTCCAGAAATAAATCGTCTGAGTGGGTAGAACATGGGCATGTCATCACTTAGAATTTGTCCCATTCCATGTGAATTGATGATTGTAGCACCACGCACATCAATTTCTAAGAATTTTGAAAGAACCGAGTTAACACTGCCACGGTTGTTCAGAACGATCACTAAAAGAAACATATTATCCTCTTTTCTATATTGAAGTATACGAGACTAGTATATTTTTAAAATCAGGGTTCCATTCTACACTAGTGCGGAATACTTCAGAGATAAAACGAAGGGGTACTAACGTACGCGAATTCACAATCATTGGAGGTGCATCTAGTATCACGGTTGTTGAAATGCCATCTTGCTCTATGATAGCTTCTTTTTTCCCAACATAAAGGATCACTTTGCTTTGTCCTTGATAAAGAGTAATTTTTCGGAGGTTTGGATCCCATTCTATGCGAACTTTTAAGGAATCTGCCAGGAATCGCAAAGGCACCATTGTTCTGCTGTTATACAGAATGGGAGGACTTTCCAGAGTAACTGATTCATCATTGATGAAGGCCCAGTAATCACCAATCCATAGATTGATTTCTGTAACATTGGTGAATGTAATGAAGCTTCGAACTTGGGCAAAAACGTTTTCTTTTTGTACCAACCAATCAATAGTATTGTAACGTCGATTTGATGAGAAGTGACTAATAAAACTCTCTTTGCCAGTTTTGTCTAACAAGATCTCGTGATGATCTTCGATAAACCAAATCTTATTGCCATTTGTTTTCCCTTGACTGAAGTAGGATTTTTTCATTCCGATTTCGAACAAAGGAACATCAGGTTGGATGTACAATCCCAGATCCGATATTGTGATACGACTATCATGAGTTTCTAATGAGAGTGAATTTTGCTTCAGATCCATCACGATTGCTTTGTTGAGTTGAATGGTGGTGAAGCCATTTTTTAATGTCTTAAAGGTAACAGAAGCTAAATTCCCTGATCCGCTCATCCCCTGACGTTTACGCTCTCTTGAGACTGTGAGAGAAAAGATGTTTTTTTGCCTGGAAGTTCTTATTTTTGGAACAACTCCATCCTGTGAGAAAAAAGAACCATACTGAACCTGATTTGACTGAAGTTCAACGAATGAGGGATCAAATTGTAACTCAAGAAAGGCAGAATCTGTATTCATCAGATCTTTGCCTACAACATCCACTGTAAAGTAAGTATTCTTTTGTAAGTGCCACTGGGGAAAGTTTAAAAATGCTTTTTGTTTGGATCCGTAGGGTAAAAACGTAAACCTTGGGCACAAGAATACTGATTTATAGGGACTCATCAAATGGAGTGTCAACGTGTATGTACTAGGGTATATTGTTGACTTGGGAGATATTTTTACGATGAACTCACCGGGGGTTGGAGTTGTTTCAGGGTACACGGTTACTTGAAATAAGTCCGGATTGTAATGAATTGGGTAAAGAGATACAGAATCTGCAAAACCAGTGCTTTGAACAGAAACTGTATAGTAAATATTCTCCCCAAGAATGGCTACTTTATGGTGATCATCAAGGGAGGCAGAAAAACTTCTACCAAAAGAAGTATTAATGCGAGATGCAGGATCTCCGTACAAGTTGAATGAATAAAAATTGGCATAATCAAAGCTTCCAAGTACAGAGTATTTTTGCTTACATTCTTCAATTGCGTTATAAAGTGCGTCACCAAAGCTCTGGTTTCGAAGCGTAATATTACGAACAACAAGGTATAGCAATGTCTGATTTCCACCATCTTGTAGTGAATTCCAGTCTATTGAATACCAATTGACGGATGTACCTCCAATGAAACAACTGAATCCTTGCAAAAGAGCCATTTTTCCCAAGTTTGAATCATGGTTTGGATAAAGATTGGAACAACATCCTGAAATAAACAAACCATGATCTTTGCCTATATTGTCAAAGGAACGATTATCCAATACTGTCTCTTCTGTTAGCTCTTTACGTTCAACTTTTTTGTTACTATTTTTATCTGTATTCCAAATTTTTGTTAACAATTCTGTGTGTGTTCCGTGGCCCTCCCATAAAACAAGATCATAAGCTTCTTTTCCTAACAAAAACTCAAAATTCTTTTTTTTCAAAGCATATTCTGCTGGATAGACAGAAGGTTCTATCCCGCTTTTTTCTCCCATTTTGACCGTGTTGTAATGAAGAGGTTTTAAAAGATCTTGAACGATAGATTCGGTTAGAGAAGCACCATCAGTTTTTGAAGCTATAAAGTCCATTTGTTCAGTTTCTTCATTGGCATAATTCAGGATGGTTGAAGCTAACAGAGCTTTTTTTTGTGGGGGCCGATTTTCTGTACGGATTATCCGATTGATGACAATGGATACTTCCTGAGTAGTGTTGAATGGTATTCTGCCAATTCGAACTGCAGCATGAAACGATATATCTTTATCTCCAATGAATTCACCTGTGAAACCATTCTGGTTTTTATCTAAGTCTCCATCCAGAGAGCAAAAGAAAAAATCACTCTGAATTTGATTGTGTTTATAAATTCCGGAATCTCTGGGGTAAAAAGGATAAAATGTTTCATAAGGGATGGTTGTATGATCTCCAACTAATACAACATACCGAAGATTCCATGATTCAAATTTGCTAATTAGAAAACTACGAATCTGTTCTTGCTTGGTAGTCCCTGCATATTGATTGAATATTTCTCCCGTTTCATATACTGCGGTCTGGAAACCTTGCTTTTGTCGATGCTTAATAAGAGGATTCAATACGGTTGTCAATCCGGGGGTAGAAATGATCAAGTAGTCTACTTGTTCTTTGATTGCGCCTTTTACTTCTAGTGGTTGAAAGCAAAAGCTAAGTACACAGAAAAAAACAACTAGTAGCCGTAAAATCTTATGATTCATCAAAGATACAGTCCATGGACTATCTGGATTCGACAAAAACTTCGAGAACACGTTTGTATTGCTCTCCATATAATCGAAATCCAGTGTTTACAAAAATATTATCAAATTGAACATAAGAAAATTTAGCTTTCGGGACGGTTTTAGATACCCATTCAGAGGCCTTTACAGGATCGCTTTCCATCCGAAATAGTGTTGATGCAAAACTGAGATAATTTGAAGAAAGCTTTGTAAAATCATTTTCTTGTGGAGCAACTTGAGCTTTAGAAGCATCCGTTTGGAAAACGATTCGATAGACTTCTTGAGGATTTTTCAGGTAGAGTCTGCAGCTAAGTTCTGATTGGGTAGCATCATCATACATTTGACCATCTATCACCCAATTCCCTGTAGAAACCATTTTTGGTTCACCAAAGGTTAAATAATACGACTCACGAAGTTGGTTTTGAAATGCCTGTACCTGTATCCCTGCTAGAGTCCCTGAATGAGTTATCTTCATTTGATCAATCATTTTTTTGGCATCTGGGGTGAGGATGGTCATGTTTTCAAAATCTCTCATTGCTTTTTCAAACTCATTGTTCTGAAAAAAGTATTCTCCCCGCTCGAAATAAGCATCGTTTAAAATCTTTTCAATGTCAGGTGTTGACTTTATTTTCTTTGCCTCTAAGAGAAGCTGGATACCGTCTGTTAAGTGGTTTTCTTCAATATGCTGCACGCCATCGTCGAAAAGTTTTTGAAATTCTACAGGAGAAGGATCTTTTATGACGGTAGGTGGTGCGGGAGTTTTCTTCATGAAGAAAAACCGAGTGACAAAAACTCCTGCAATAATAAGAAACACGATAAGAAGAAGAATGAACAACGTATTCTTCTGTTGGGATTTGCCTTGCTGAAGTTGTTTTGGGCATGCATACACATTGGCTGATATAGAAGGTATTGAGTGTAACCAACGATGAAGGGGAGCAACATTTTGTGAATGAATCGGCAGTTCTAGTAACTCTTTGTGGACTCCATCAATGTGCAGAAGAATGATACGGTGTCGATCTCGAAGAATTTCAGAAAAATAAACGGACTGAATATCCTGAAGAGGGATAACGATCTCTTTTTTCCCAATCCATACAATAAGAGCATCTGACGGCACATACTGCATCCTACATTTCTTATTGTGTGACCGAAAGCTAATCGTTTTCATCGCTATTCTCTTTCATGGTATTGAAACATCTTCATTATACTTTAACATAGAGGTGTATAAAATAAAAGTCTATCTATGTTAGCGAGGTTACTATGAAAGGCGTTGTCTTAGCCGGTGGTGTTGGATCGAGGCTTGACCCTTTAACGAAAGCTACCAACAAAACTTTATTGCCTATTGGTCGGTATCCAATGATCTATTATCCTCTATCCAATATGAAACAGTGTGGCATCCAGGAAATCATGATTGTAACAAATCGTCAAGATATCGGTGATTTTGCAGCAGTCTTCGGATCTGGGTCTAATATGGGGCTTCATATCATTTATGCGGTGCAAGAAAAACCTTTGGGAATCGTGGATGCTTTAAAAGAAGCAAAAGAATTTACAAAGGGAGATTCCATGATGTTGTTTCTGGGAGACTGCATTTTTGAAAAACCTATTCGATATTTCTACGAAGGTTTTGTAAATCAACAGAAGCAAAATGGAGCCCGGGTTTTACTCTATGAAGTACCAGATCCGCAAAGATTTGGCGTGGCTACTGTAGAGGGAAGTTACATAACAGAAATTGAAGAAAAACCCCAGAAGCCAAAAAGTAATTTAGCAGTTGTAGGAGCATATCTTTATGATTCAACTGCATGGGATAAAATCCCTTTCATTACCCCATCTGCTCGCGGGGAATATGAAATTACTACCCTGAACAATATGTACATGCATGAGCATTCTCTGCAATTTGATAAAGTGCAAGGAAAATGGTTTGATGCGGGTACTTTCCAATCTATGCTTGATGCAGGAACTGTTATGATGAAAGCATGGGATGCATCTGAATAAAAACAGGATTACACCCAACAGAATTTTATTGTCCTTCATTGTGATTGTTCTTATATTTTTTCATTCTGAATTTATTCAAGCAAAAAATCAAAATCTGTATCTGCGAGTCGAACCCGTTGTTTTGGGCATTTATACCCAAGGCAATGATGTCGCATTGTATTTGTGTACTAGTGAGAGTGTCAATGCATTTCAGGAGATTGATCTTGAAATACAATTCTCTAACTTATCCTTCAAACATTGTTATCCAGGAACTATTTATCATGGCTACGAGAAACCTTCCATAACAGTGGATAAGAAAGATCATCAAATTCATTTACATATACAGGGAACAGGTAAAACATCTTCCTTGTCCAATGTTCAAAGCATTTCTGTTCTTGTATTTGAAGCAAATTCACCGGGAAACGCTCGATTTTGGATATCACAAGGGACAATAAAAGATGCTCAAGGCAATCGTCTTCCATACCGCTTTTTGCCTTCTTCAATTCACATCCAACCTCCTCAAAATAAAGCGATTGAGCTGCAAATTGGTTCAAGAAAATACCTTTCAGATTCTCAAAGAAAGGCATTTGCTCTTCCACCTGTCATTGTGCAACAGCGCACTTTGGTACCACTGCGGTCTATTGCAGAGGATATGGGAGCTAATGTTGAGTGGATTCCTAAAGATTCAATGATTCTTATTCAAAAAAAACCTTTGCAAATTGAAATGAAAATTGGAAAACTAATGGTACTCATAAACGGAAAAACTCGGTATATTGACGTACCCCCTCTCTTATACAAGAATACAACCATGATCCCTTTGCGCTATATAGCAGAAACTCTAGGAGGGAAAGTTACATGGAATGCACAAGGACAACGTATAAAGATTGAATACTAAAACTGAAAAGCTAAAACATGTCAAGAGCATTTTTATTACACATAAGTGGCAAGTTAGTTTTCTAATATTTGCTTTACTTGTGTTCATTTTTTTTGCAACCTATGCTTCTTCTGGTCCTTATGCTGATGATCACTACTGGTATTTAGCGGATGTTGAATCCATTATTCAAGGACGTGGTGTTCAGTCCAATAACATATTTCCAATTGAAGCAATACAAGGTAAAGTAATCAACAATCCTCCTTTTGTACACAATTCTCCGTTCATATATCTAGCTGCTTTTTTTGGTATTTTTTTTGGTGCATACAACGGTTGGATACTTGTAGCAGTTTTATGTAGTTTACTTGCTGCAGGGCTTATTTATAAAACAGTTTTACTATTTACAAATACACCTACAGCACTTCTTGCAGGTGGTGTTTATTTGATTTTACCTGGGACTATCTGGAATTCTTCCGAACTAATTGTAGAAGCTATGATAGCTCCATTTATTGTTTTGATTATATACCTGTATCTATCTTCGAAAGATCGTTTTATATCTTGGGTAGGAATGATTCTGATTGCGGTTTTTGTTTCGATCACTAAAGCAAACTTTGTGTTACTTTTTGGTGTTATCCCTTTTGCTTTTCTTGTACATCATTTCCATAGAAAGTTCTTTGTTCTTCGTACATTCATTTTGATTTTTATAGCAGTTGTTACTTTTTTTGTAATAACTCCTTTGTTCCCCAACAATGCTGCTTCTTCGAAGAATTTTATTCAATCTTATTTGAACATCATTCATCTGGCCGTACCCGGTAAAACAAGCAACATGGAAACGTATTTCAACATACATCCAACCAATTACAGTTTTGGTGAATATGTAGAGAGTTTGTATCTTAAAACAAAAAAGAGTCTGCGACTTCAGTTTTTAAATACAAAAATAGATGGGATAGCCTTTTATATTCCCTTCAACATATTGTATTTATTGTGTATCGCAGGACTCTTTTTTTCAATCCGACGAAAGAAAAAGCTTGAAAAACGCTTGTTTGCTGCATCCATCGTTCTTTTGTTTGTATACTTGCTTACGATCTGTCTCATGCAAAACCAGTTTCGTTATATGCAAATGTTTTATCCCATACCGTTAATTGGTGCTTTTGTAGTTATCTATAGCAGGCAAAAAGAGTATACTCAAAATCAAACAAACATGTTGTTGAATACACTTCTTTTTTCAATTGTAGTTCTTTTTCTTGTTTACATCAATTTTCATCTAATCCAACAGCAACGGGCAGATGGGATCTCTTCTGCAAAAAGATCACAGATCTTTTCGGAATACATTAATTTTCTATCTCCATCGGATGCTATCATGGTAGAAGGCATAAGGCACTATACTCTTTACAGCTATGTTCTTCAACCACGACGTGTATTATATGTTATTGATGCTTACACCATAAAGGAGCTCGAAACGATAATGCGAAACGGTGATGCCAAGTGGTTGTTATGTGAGGATTCTTCTCCTATTATAGATACGTTAGACGTTATTGGTAAGATTAGGTATAGGATGCCCTCACCTATGCACACTCTGGTCATAACAAAGTTAGATTGACATTATTGAGTATAAAAATAGAAGAAAACCCATCCTGTTTTATCTCCTGTGTGATTAACAAACCGAAAGTCTTCTATTATCTTGATGTTAATTGATTGACCCCCAAACAAAGACGAGTAGTGTTTTGTAAAGTGTTTTTCCATATTGTGTTGCAACTGAGAAAATGGGTTTTCTGCATTGCTCCAGAAGAAAAAAATGTATTCTGTATTGTTAATAGTTTTTAAGCACAAATCCCTACCTCTTTTTATCCCTATTGACTCCAAATATTGATAATAGTAGGGTGATTGAATCAACCAACCTTCGGGTATGATATGAAGCTTCGGTAGATAGCTTGTATTTGCCCATGGATGAACAAATGTGTTTATCACAGGTATTTGAAGGTATTTTGATTCTGAAGGATATTTCGTATTCATGAAGCTAGCAACATTTTTGCTATAAATTGCTTTTGAGGACAGTTGATGATTCCTCGAGACGGTAAGAAGAATGAATCCTCCGCTAACAAAGAAGATGATTAGGATAGAGATTGCTTGATAAACTGTAGAGCTGGAATACTTTGTCAAGGATGAGCAAGAGAGCAGAAAAGAAACAATGTACAAAAAAGGAAATATAGTGAAATATACTCTTGGTGGATACCGGATGAAAGATATACCAATAGTACAAAGCATGATATATAAGAGGAACAAAACAAAGAAAAAGTGACTTTTTTTTGGTGAATCCGTTGAAGAGAAATGTATTGAATGATTGGGAATAGTCCGAAAAATAAAAACTGCTAAAAGTATAAAAAGCCAAAATAATATATTGAGAGGTAAGTTGTGCCAACCATCCTTCCAATTCCATAGCTTGAAAAGGTTAAAATGTTGCATGATGAATCTGTTCAGTGTTAAATGATTATAGATTTTTTCATCATGGGACCACCAAGAGCCAATCATATAAATATCTTCTTGCGTAAAAGAAAGGAAGGGTATCTCCTGTTGACTATTTTTTATTAAGTGAGTGTCAATGAGTAGACTTCTGTCCTTTTGTACTGATTTGTGATTAGACAACATTGCATTATGAAAGGGTTCCGTGAAGCCAATACAGAAAGAAATGATGAGCAGAGGAATCATGCTAAGAAGAAATCTTTTTTTCTCCGCTCTTGAACTATTGAGCAAGAAGAAAACGATACCAGGTAGGCTGATGAGCAATGCAATCAGAAAAATGCTAGGTCGTGTAAGGATACTTATTGCCAGTAGGAGTCCTATGCATGTATAAGAAACGATATGTTTATTGCTATGGTAAGAATTCCACACTAATGCTGTCACACCAATAAACCACAGAAAAAGGCTCATAGAAGTGAAGCTTATATGCAAAAAGAAAAAATGACAAAGTAAGATGAAGCCTCCTATTGAAATGATTTTTGATACTTTGTTATGAGATATACAGTAGAGGATTTTTATCCCCACAAACAAACCTATCGATTGAAACAGTAAGATGAATAAGAAAAGCCATGGGAAAGAAGGGAGGCTTTGATAAAGGAAATAGAGAATACTACTAAGAAGTGGGGATAAGAAAATACTGTTTGGATGAGATGTTCCATCAAATCCTTCCCGAAGAATTTCAACAATAGCTGCGTCATCCGAGAAGAAATACATACAAGAATGGAAGAATAGAAGAAGACTCAAGACAAAGATTGCAGTAATCAGAAAAGGAATCCTATTTTCTTTGAGAAGAAGTAGTTTTCTTTTCATCATAAATTAAAGAAACCTTTGATATGAGAGCAAATGTACAGAATTTCTTTTTCAGTTAGACCGTAAAACATGGGAAGTCTGAGGAGTCGAGAGCTTTCTTTGGAAGTGAAATAGTCTTGCCCATGAAAACGTCCATATTTTTTCCCTGCTGGAGACGAATGCAGCGGGATATAATGAAAAACAGAATGAATGCCTTGTTTTTTTAGATAGTCCATGAGGGAGTTGCGAGTGTTTTCGTCTTTTGTTTTGATATAGAACATATGTGCATTGTGCTGACATTCTTTTGGTACAGATGGTAAGGTTAGAAAACCCTTTTCTTTCAATGTCAACAATTTGCTGTAATAAAGATTCCAAGAATTCATGCGATTCCTAAGAATCTTTTTTTCTTCCATAAATTGGCCAAATAGATAAGCTGCGCTTATCTCATTCAATAGATACGAAGAACCAAGATCAATCCATGTATACTTGTCAATTTCCCCACGAAAGAATTTTTCTCGGTTGGTGCCTTTTTCTCGAATAATTTCTGCCCTATCTATAAGAATCGGGTTGTTGAGTAGTATAGCTCCTCCTTCCCCGCAGGAGTAGTTTTTTGTTTCATGAAAACTAAAACAACCGACGCTACCCAACGTACCCAGATACTTCTCATAGTAAGAGGAACCTACTCCTTGAGCAGCATCTTCAATGATTGGAACATTGTATTTGTTGCCTATTTGTAAAATTTCATTCATATTGCACGACACACCGGCGTAGTGAACAACAATAATTGCCTTGGTCCTCGCTGTGATTGCAGATTCAATAGATTGTTCGTGGATGTTCATGGTGTCTGGTCGAATATCGACGAAAACCAATCGAACACCCCAAAGAGCAAAAGCATTTGCTGTAGAAGTGAAAGTGTAGGATGGAAGAATGACTTCATCTCCTGCTTTAAGCTGCAGTATCAAGGATGCCATTTCTAGCGCATGGGTACCTGAGGGAGTGAGAAATGCTTTTTTGCAACGATAATGATCTTCGATCCATTGGCAACATTTTTGGTTAAAGGGCCCATCACCAGAAAATTTCTTGTTTAAAAATACCTCCTCTATATATTTTTTCTCTTTTCCTGTTATGCACGGTTTGTTAAAAGGAATATTCATCATATTTGCCTAATCTAAATCATGTCTGATTTATCTAACATAGATTATTGTAATGGTAAATGTCAAAGATATAGAAAGGTTGAAAATGAAGTTTTTGCCAAATCCTTTGGACAGGCAAGTTATTGATTTGTGTGGAAACTGTTACAAAATCCATTGACTTTTGAAAAGCACTATGAAGGACATGCCTGCATAAAGCTTCATAAATTCCTTTTCGGCGAAAATGAGCAGAAACTGCATTCAATACGATTTCTGTGGAAGATGTCGAATCTTTTGTTGCAACAAATCCTGTAATCACTTCATCCTCCAAGTGTGTAAAAACGGAACATTTGTCAGAATGAATTAATGTATTGATCCATTCAGTATATACCTTTGACGAAAGGGGTCTTAATGTAGGAGATAGAGAATAATGACTTGCATATTTCTGAAAAGATTCCTGGGTTATTTGTTGTAAAAAATGCTCGTTAGAAGGGTTAATGACGGTAGAAGATATATTTCTTTGAGGTAGATGGGAAGCTTGGGGAATGATTCCATAGCAGATAGTTGAGTCCATATAGGTATACTCAGGACCTCTTTCTATAAGGGCACTTGTAATCAAAGGAAACTGCTTGGGAACTCGCAATATGTAGTACCCTTTGTGGTTTTTTTGTTGGACTTGAATGTAATCAATAGCATCTTGATAAAAAGAATATAAAGATTCGTCAAAAGGATCTATGTGATCAAAGCAAAAGCTGATTCCATAAACAGGAAATTGGTACAGGTTGGATAGATTATCAATGTTGCAACACCGTACTCCAATTTTTTGATTTTCGGAGGATACAAGAAAATGATAAGAAGAAACTCTCTTTTCAATTTCTTGAGAAATACCATTGGGTGAGTGTAGAAAAATATTTTCTGCAAGACAATTTTTTTGTTCTATATAAGATTTTTTCATTGTTTTTTATCTTTGTCTGAAGAGGCGTACTTTGTTTTAATGATTGTAAAGGGACGATCTTTTGTTTCAGTAAAAATCTTGGAAAGGTATATTCCGATAATACCTACAAATAAAATAATAATGCCCCCTAAGAGCCATACAGAAGCAATGAGAGATGTCCAACCTTCCACGCTGCGTCCGAAAAGAAAGTAGTTAAATACAAGCAATGCTACATACAAAAAAGAAAAAAAAGTGATAAATACACCTGTATTAAAAATAAAAAGAAGAGGCCTACTACTGAACGATGTTATAGAGTTTATGGCTAGCTGAAACTTCTTCTTAAATGAATACGTAGATGTTCCTTTTGAGTGTTTGTGAGCAAAAAAAGGAGTTTGCTTATATCCGGTGTAATAAAAAATGTTGTCAAGGGAAAGTTCCTTTTCCTTGAATTGCAGAAGTCCTTCAACATACTCTCTTTTCATTAATCGGGCAATAAATATATTCTCTGGAATTTTCTCTTGAATGATATAATTTCGAAAGTTGTAAAAAAAATGTCCAGAATATTTCTCAAAAAGGTTTCCTTTCCTCTTCTTTTGAATACCATATACAACATCACTATCTGTTTCAAGCATCTTGGTATAAAAGGGAAGCAGAAGTTCTGGTTCTTCTTCTAAATCACAATCGATTAAAAAGACCAAATCGCCTGAAGATTCCTTTAATCCTGTCATAATTGCTTTGTGGTGTCCAAAGTTTCGAGATAGATCCAAAACAATAATTGCAGGATCCTTTTGAATCAGATTTGTGGCTACTTCAAGCGAGGAATCAGGTGATCCATCATTTACAAAAATAATCTCATAATCATTCGTTATCTGCCTGATTTGAGTGTGAATCCTAGAATAAAATTCTTGAATGTAACCACTGGAATAATAAAGAGTAGTTACTACAGATATTTTCATACATCACCATAAAAAGAGAACCATTTGGAGTATTTCTGAAGATACCACTTAACAGTATCAATAAGTCCTTTATCAAACGATGTCTGTGGGTGCCATAACAATTCCTTTTCCATTTTAGTAGTATTCAACGCATATCTTGTGTCATGTCCAGGACGATCAGGAACAAACTGTATATGAGTGCTTTCTTGAAAAGAAAAGTGTTTTTCTGGGTCGAATGTATCAATGGTACGACATATGGAGCGAACCATATCAAGATTGGTTTTTTCGTTTCGACCCCCTATGAGATATGAATGACCTAACTGTCCTTTGTGAAAAGCTATATCAATGCCTTTGCAGTGGTCCATTACGAAAAGCCAATCTCGAATATTCTTCCCAGATCCATAAATCGGGATGGGTTTTTTTTCAAGATAATGCCGGATAATTGTAGGGATTAATTTTTCATCATGCTGCTTCGGACCATAGTTGTTGGAGCAATTTGTAATAATGATTGGCAAGCCATATGTCTTGTAATAACTTCTAACAATCATATCAGAGCTTGCTTTTGAAGCACTATAGGGATTATTAGGTTTGTATGGAGAATTTTCTGTGAAGAAACCATCATCTCCCAAACTACCAAACACTTCATCTGTTGAAATGTGATGAAAACGACAAGACGCTTTATCTGAGCAAAGCTGAAATGGCGAAGATAACCAGAACCTTCTTGCGACCTCCAGCAGAGTATGAGTTCCGTTGATGTTAGTTTCAATGAATTTGCTAGAATTGTTGATAGATCTATCAACATGAGATTCTGCTGCAAAGTGGATTACATATTCAATCTGAAGTTTCTCGAAAAGGGATTCTACCAATGATGCATCTTGAATATCTCCTTGAAAGAATTGATAGCGTGGATGATTGTGCACTTCTTTTAAGTTATCTTGATTTGCAGCATAGGTTAGCAAATCGAGATTTACTACTGTATAAAAGGGGTATTTATCAAGGATGTAAGGAATAAAATTTGAACCAATAAATCCGCATCCACCTGTAACGAGAATAGTAGAATTTTTTTTCATGGAAGGAAGGATCCTTGGGTAGTAGACATAGGGTGAAAAAAAGAAGGTTTTGGGTTAGTAGCGGTAGCTAACAAATATTCCCCATAGGAGCTATTTTTCATAGAGTTGGCAATGTCCAATAAACTAGTCTTATCAATGTAATTCATGTAATAAGCAATTTCTTCTAGGCAGGCTATCTTAAATCCTTGTCGCTTCTGAATGGTTTCAACAAATAAAGATGCTTGCAAAAGAGAATCAAAAGTGCCTGTATCCAACCAAGCAAAACCACGTCCCAAAACCTTAACTTGTAGTTGACCAATGGAAAGATACATTCGATTGATGTCAGTGATCTCTAGTTCTCCCCTTGGAGAAGGCTTGAGCGATTTTGCATAGGATACCACTTGATGGTCATAAAAATACAAACCCGTAAGTGCAAGATTGGATTTAGGTTCTGATGGTTTTTCTTCAATAGAAACAGGATGGTGCGAACTATTTAGCTCAATGATTCCAAATTGTGAGGGATTTCCCACTTGATATGCAAAAACAAGGGCACCAGTTCGTAATTGAGAGGCTTTTTGAAGGATCGGGGTAAAAGACTGTCCATAAAAAAGATTGTCTCCTAGAATCAAACATACTGGTTCATTGTTTATAAAACTCTCAGCTATCAATAAGGCATGAGCAATACCTTTTGCAGATTCTTGTATTTTATAGGAAAGACGTATTCCCCATTGTTCTCCGCTTCCGAGTAGTTGCTCAAATTGGGGGGTGTCTTTTGGGGTAGATATGATTAAAATATCCTGAATACCTGCAAGCATAAGTACAGAAAGGGGGTAGTAGATCATGGGTTTATCATATATAGGAAGCAGCTGCTTTGATACTGCAGGAGTAACTGGTTGTAACCTTGAACCACTGCCTCCAGCGAGAACAATGCCTTTCAATCGAACACTCCTTAAATATCGAAATATTGAACTAGAAACAATCATAGGAATAATTGAGTATTCGTAAAGAAAAAAATGGAAGCAGTGCTATAAAAAATACGGGTTAAAGATTGAAAATGTATTGACATTTTCATAATTGATACTACATTGAAAATAACGTAGATTTTTTATATTTCCCAAGGAGGCTTTAATGAATTTTTTTAAGGATGAATCCGGACAAACTATTTTAGAGTATGCATTGATTGTCGCTGTGCTTGTATTGGTGATTATTGCTGCAGTACCTAACTTACGAGAAGCTGTGACTGGTGTATTTACTGACACTGAAACTCAACTTGAATCCAGAGCTCCTTAGTTTGTAAGCACTAATCATACAAGAACTTTATTTCGGGGAGATTTCGATCTCCCCGTTTTTTTTAGGTAGTAGGAGATGATATGAGGATTTTTTCCTGGAATGTGAATGGTATTCGTGCTGTGATTAAAAAAGGATTTTTTCAGTGGATGGACAAAGAAAACCCCGATATCGTTTGTCTCCAGGAAACCAAAATCCATTCTGACCAGATTACTCCAGAAATCCAGCACAAACAAGGGTATCACTCGTATTTCTTTTCTGCCCAAAGAAAAGGATATAGCGGAGTAGCTGTTTATTCGAAAATACCTCCCCAGGAAATTCATTATGGATTTGGAGTGCCTGCGTTTGATGATGAAGGGCGCGTTCTGCACTTACAATATTCTGATTTTCACTTGGTGAATGTTTATTTTCCCAATGGTAAAAGAGACGATACGCGATTGCAGTACAAATATGATTTTTATAGCTCTCTACTTGATTATCTGCGTCCATTTCTACAAAAAAATGAGAAAATGATCGTTTGCGGCGACTATAACACCGCTCACCAAGAAATTGATCTAGCCCGGCCAAAGGAGAATAAAAATATCTCTGGTTTTTTACCAGAAGAACGGAAGTGGCTTGACCGGTATTTAGCAGAAGGTTTTATAGATACATTCCGTTCTTTGCATCCAAACAAGGTTCAATATTCTTGGTGGAGTCATTTTGCACGTGCAAGAGAGCGAAACATAGGATGGAGAATTGATTATCATTTTGCTTCTTTCGCATTACAGAAAAAGTTAAAAAAAGCGGAAATTCACGATTCGGTGCAGGGCTCAGATCACTGCCCAATTATGTTGGAGATATAATCTAAGGAGCTTGGTTGAACTGGCTGCGGAATAATTCTTGGGTATATATTGTAGGAATGATTGTTATTTTTTGTATCGGTTTTTATTGCGGAAAACTGGAACAAATTTCCATACACCGCACTATGACAGAACAGAGCAATCAATGGGAAGAATCAGAAATTCACACTATCCAGCGATTTTATATCATCGGAGAAGTACAAAACCCAGGCCTGTATCAATTTCAAGATGAGATTTGCTTAATGGATGCTATTGAACTAGCTGGTGGTATTACTGATCAAGCTGATTTACAAGCCATTAATCCTGCTAGAAGTGTTCGCAATGGCGAAAAAATTCAGATACCTTCTTGTATTCAGCATCCTACAGATCATTCATCGCAGCAAAAAGAAACAAAAGCCCAGCCTTCTTCAAGTTCAAAAAAGATCAACATCAATATTGCCACGAAAGAAGAATTGATGACACTACCCAATATTGGAGAGTCTAGAGCGCAAGACATCCTTGATTACAGAGAAAGGGTAGGTTCTTTTGTATGTATTGAAGAAATTATGGAAGTATCAGGAATAGGACCCAAAACATTTGCAGCCTTTCAGGATTTGATTTGTATTGATGGATCCGGATAAACGATTACTCCCCCTTTTGTTTCTTAGTTTTCTTGTTGGAATTACTTTTGCTCTATATCCCTATGTCCCCTGGGTTATAGGGGTATTGGCCGTAGTAGCTACAGGACTTCTGTTGTATCGTTATTTTCTTCGTTCTCAAAAGCTGGGAAAAAGACAGATCATTACGATCGTACTATTGTTTCTTCTATTTTCGTATGGCTTTATTGTGCTAAAAACTCCCTTTAGAAATTCCCTGCAAATCAATGCAGGACAAGAAATTGTAGTGAAAGGTATTATTATTGAGCATCCTATTCACTACTCCAATCAATCTCGTTTTATTGTAAAAATGAAAGGTTCGCGAATTCTTGTAAAACTATACTCTCCTTCGGAAAAAACGGTCAATGCATTATATTTGGGTGCAAGTATTCATTGCAAAGTCACTGTAGAAGACTTACAAAAATATGTGAAACCAAAGGAAACTATCGATTTATACAGGAAGAAGAATAATCTTGCAGGCATGGTAAAGCTTGAACCTGAAAATATCATATCGATACAACCTCCGAAGAACATATTCTTACAATGGATGCACAGAGTCAGGGAAAAAGCTTTTACAAATTTGCGAATTGCAACTAGAGACAATGAAACATTGCTTCAACTACTGAGCGCAGTCGTATTAAACCGCAAATCAAATATTCCTCGAGAGTCTTATGCAGAAATTGGACTATCACATCTTTTGTCAATTTCTGGATTGCATTTTTCGCTACTTTCTCTTCTTTTTCTTCTTTTATTGTGCTGGCTACCAATCAATCCATTTGGTAGGATTGTATTGTTACAGCTTTTTATGTTTTTCTATCTGTTTTTGATAGGCTTTCCTATACCTGCTGTCCGAGCATATGTAATGGTGACCATTTTTTCTTTGTCTTTTTTTGTACGAAGGCAATCAGATCCTTTTCATACGCTTCTAATGGCTGGTTTTTTTATTCTACTTTTCTCGCCATATCAAGTTCTGCAAGTGTCTTTTTGGTTTAGTTTTTCTTGCACTGCAGCTTTATGTATTCCTGGTTCATGGATACAAAAAAGTGGAGTACTGTATCTTGTTTCTTCCTTGATGTCCTATATTTCTTTTCACATGATTTCATTTGTGAGTGTACTTAGTAATGCAGTGTTCGGTTTGTTTTTAGCTCCTTTCTTTCTCTGGGGAGTCATCAGTATTATAATCCCAGGCATATCAAGAATTGTTCTATATCCTTTGATGGAAATACTGTTTGACGGACTCCAGTATATTGGAAGAGCTTTTCATGCGATCCCAGGATCCTATCGGTACATTTCTTCAGATATGCAAACGATTACTATGTGTCTATTGGCGGGAGCATTTTTACTGGCGATTTGTTCGTATTACAACCAATACCGATCTTTTTGGAAAAAAATGATGATTTCTGTTTTATGTTTGTCACTTTCTCTATTGTTCCTTCCATTGCCAAGTACAACAGCAAGAATCACATTTTTCTCGGTTGGAGAAGGAGATTCAATTCTGCTGGAGTTTGATCAGAATATCATTTTGATTGATGCAGGTGAAAAAGCTTCTGATTCAGGGTATTTCCCTGTAAAAAGCATCGTTTTTCCCTACTTAAAAAAACGAGGAATCAACCATATACACACCATTCTTCTCTCTCATTTTCATTCTGATCACTATGGGGGTATTCCGTGGATTTTAGAGCATGTTCCGGATGTTGATATTATATTGATGCCTTCATCTGAAGGGCCTGATCAGAAAGAATTTGTGAGATATATGCAGAAAAATGCACATTTTTATCCTTACACTAAAAAAGTTCAAACAGATCAGACCAGAAAGTTTTCTTCTATTTCTTCTTTACGAATCATCCCAATGAACAAATATGTGTCATTGTCTGAAAAGGAAAACGAGAACGACAATTCTATCATCGCTATGTTTACGTATGGAAAAAAGCGTTTCTTCTTTACGGGAGATATTGAATCCGAGGCAGAAAAAATGGCCATCCAATTACTCGGAGATGATTTGCGTGCAGATATTTTAAAAGTTCCTCATCATGGGAGTAATACATCTTCGACAGAGGAGTTCTTAAAAAGGGTTCAACCTAGCTTATCGATCATTTCTTGCGGTGAGTATGCCAGATTCCGTCATCCATCCCAAGAGGTTGTTCAAAGATTGCAAAATGTTAAAAGCCGTGTTTTAACAACACACAACGAAGGAACGATTGTATTGGAAACGGATGGTCTTCGAATATGGGAAGTGGAAGATTAAGACTGAGAAGGATCAGCAAGTGGATTGGGCTTTAATGCAAGTACATTGCGGAGGTCTGAAAAAGGGATCTCGATACTTTGAATTCCATCTCCATAGCTTGCCACCTGATAGGGATCGAAAGTAATCAATATTCCATCAGGAATAATACAAATATTTTGATAGTTTTCTACAACCGGATCTGTACCTTGCTGTACCCACAATGGGTCTAAGTACGCATTATTTTCTTCAAGTATTGGCGGGAGTTTTATTTGGACAATTTTTGATAACGTAACTAGATAATTGGATTGAGTAAGGAATAAATCTTGAACGCTCATTTGCGTTTTTTTCTCAAGATCAATGGTGAGACTCTTTGAGTATAAATTTGGATGAGCTCCTCCCAAATCAATACTAAAAAACATGCGTATGCTAGCATGTTCCTTGCTTAAATACAATGTTTCATATTCTATCCATAGCATTGGATTGTAAAGAAACTCATCTTGTTGTAAGTTTTCATCCACACTTTTTTCCCATTTGGATTTTTCTTGGTGGATGAAAGCATCTACGATGCTATTAATGCGTTGATCCCGTTCGCCTGTATGTTTGTGCAAAAAGTAGGGTATAGAACCTTGTACCTTGTACCGATTCTGCATGAAATTCTCATCCACTTCTTTTCCATGAATAGAATAGACTGGAGGCATCGTGTCTTCAGGGATCGTGCAATTGGAGGGGGAACAGCTGTGAATGACTATAGAACACAGAAAAATCGTTACAATTTGAAGGAAAATTAATGAATATCGATATTGTCTTTTCATCAAAAAAATACCTTTACCTTTGCAGAATGTACAGAAAATTGTACCACAAAAGGAACATAAACGAATTGACTTGAGAAGTTGGTTGCGTATGATAAGGGCCATATGTTTATTACATAGGAGGCTTTTATATGAGTAAAGAAAAATCAGTGGCTGAAGAAAAAAAAGAGCAACTTTTTTTTCAGAAGAAAAATGTTTGGAGCACATCGAACGATTCTTCCATACAATCTTTTGCGAAGGAATACAAAGGTGTTTTAGATGTGGGTAAAACCGAACGTATATTTGTCCACAAAATGAAAGACCTTCTTCTTTCCAATGGATTCGAAGAATTAACCAACCAAACTCCTCAGAAAGAGAAAAAGTACTTTCGAGTAGTGAATGAAAAAGGAATATTTGCCTATGTTCCCGGCAAACAACCTATTTCAAGTGGAGTAAACTTTATTGCAACCCATATTGATTCTCCCAGGCTTGATGTTAAGCCAAATCCACTTTACGAAGATTCTGGAATTGCCTTTTTAGATACCCATTATTATGGGGGAATTAAAACGTATCAGTGGATGAATATTGCTTTGTCTCTCCATGGAGTTGTGACTAAAACAAATGGTGAAGTAATTGAGATACATGTTGGAGAAAGAGAAGAAGATCCAGTATTTATGATCTCCGATATTCTTCCTCATCTTGCCAAGAACTACAAATCAAAACCAGTTGGCGAAGTGTTTAACAATGAAAACCTAGATGTCATCGTGGGCACGCTTCCTTTCCAACTGAATGCAGACGAAAAAGATTCTATCAAATTGTTCGTTATGGATTACCTACACCAAGAATACGGTATTACAGAAAAAGACTTTTTTAGTGCTGAACTTGAATTTGTTCCTGCTTGTAAAGCTAGAGATATAGGTTTTGACAGAGGACTTATGGCTGGATATGGACATGATGATAGATGTTGTTCCTACCCCGCCATGAAAGCACTTATAGATACAAAAACACCTGAAAAAGCCGCTATTACATTGCTTTTCGATAAAGAAGAAATTGGTTCTGTAGGTACTACAGGTGCAATGACTCATTTAATGGAAGTTTTCATCGAAGACCTAATGAAACAAGAGAACAATTCGGTTTCTTTGCATAAGGTTTTGTCTTTGTCAGTATGCCTTTCTGGAGACGTAGGAGCTGCTTTAGATCCTCACTTCAAAGATGTGTTTGAATCGAAGAATGCTGCAGAACTTCATAAAGGTGTCATCTTGACGAAATATACCGGGTCTGGTGGTAAAGGCGGCGCAAACGATGCACATTCGGAGTTTCTTGGGTCTGTACGATCCGTCTTTGAGAAAAAAGACATCGCTTATCAAGTTGCAGAATTAGGCAAAGTCGATGTTGGTGGAGGCGGTACTGTTGCAGGCTATTTTGGTAATCGAGGTATACAAACTGTAGACGTTGGCATTCCTGTATTATCCATGCATTCACCTCAAGAAATCATTGCAAAGGATGATTTATATGAACTGTACCGAGCCTATAAAGGATTTTTTGAAGAGTACAAATAAGTTTTTTAGTTTTATAGAAGATGACTCAGATAAAGTCTCCAGCTTTACCTTGCTGGAGACTTTTTGTTTATCGTTAAACACCCATTTAAACTGTTAAAAAAGGTTTTTAAGCGCGGAAACAGCAGTGAGAATAATATGCTATTGAACCCAGAATGAAGAATATTGAAAGGAATGATAGCAGGTAATAACAATTTTTTTACTACTGCAATGGGAGCATTTAAGTAAATGGGAGTAATGAGAAGGTTGGCTGGAATCATGATACCAGCTCGTGCCAGCGTTCCAATAAGAAGTCCCATCCATAAACTTCCTTTGACTTTTCTCCTTGCAATCAAAGAAAATACCACAATAAAAGTGCTAGATGCAATAAAGTGCATCAACATACCCCATAGCCCATTCCCATCTGGTCGAAACAAAATGAACAAAGTTGCCTTTATGGCAGAACCAAGAATACCAAACCAGGGACCAAAAAAATACCCTATAAAGAGAAGGGGCAAATCACCTGGAGAATAAAGAAGAAAAGGAGCATTGGGTAAAATAGGAAACGCAATTAGTAGCTCAAAAACTACTGCTAGAGCTATCAATACGCCAATAATACTAAAGATTTGGACAGATTTTTTCATACATCACCTCGAAGTAGTATTTACCTCAAGGGCTATTGCGGGAATGCCTTCTCCCGTCCAGACTATACTGTCGGTATCGGAATTTCACCGAATCCTGCTAGATTAGCTCGCGGACTGTTACCGCCGGTAGGGAATTTCACCCTGCCCTGAAAGCATTCCTATAATAGTATTTTATCAATCAAAATTCAACAAAGCACCTAAGAAATTTTTAGGGATTGTTTTTGTCAGTAGTTCCACCACAATTTTCACAATCGTGCGAACAAGCATCGTCTTCATCGGAAGAATCTTCATCTGTATCATCATCGGGCATTTCAAACGTCTCTTCTTTTGCAGGAGTCATGAAACCGACAATTAAAATAATGATGCCTGCCATAATAACAAAAGAAATCCCGACTCCAAGCAGGAAGGGCCAGAAAATAGTCCACCAATGGACGCCCATCCATACGCCTGCAATTGTTACAATAAGACCAGCTAAGATGTATAACCATTTTTTCATCTATATCCTCCTTAAAAAAACAAATCAAAATCAATTTGAGTTTATCACAAAATCTGATTTTTACTATAATCATACCGTGGTCAAAATTTTACAAGTGAGGACAATATGCGCAAAGATGATTTTCCTTTTCAAGAAATTGATACGAAGTGGCAGAAAAAATGGGAAGATGAAGGACTATATCATGTTGATATAGATGAATCAAAAGAGAAGTTTTATATCCTCGACATGTTTCCATATCCCTCTGCTGCAGGCCTTCATGTTGGTCATCCAGAAGGATATACTGCCAGCGATATTGTAGCTCGATATAAGATGATGAAAGGATATCAAGTATTACACCCAATGGGATGGGATGCGTTTGGGTTACCTACCGAAAACTATGCGATCCAAAAAAAGATTCATCCTGAAATAGCTACCGAAGAAAATATTCGGAATTTCAAGAGGCAGATTTCACGCTTTGGTTTTTCGTATGATTGGACACGTGAAATTACTACTTCTGATCCTTCTTATTATCGATGGACGCAGTGGATATTCCTTCAACTTTTCAAACATGGATTGGCTTACGAAAAAGAGGCACCCATCAACTGGTGCCCATCTTGTAAAACGGGACTGGCAAACGAAGAAGTTGTAAATGGTAAATGTGATCGCTGTGGAGCAACAATTGAACGTAAAAACCTTCGTCAGTGGATGCTTCGGATAACAGCATATGCAGAACGATTAATTAACGATCTTGATCTTGTTGATTGGCCCAGCGATGTTATTGCAATGCAGAGGAATTGGATTGGAAAATCAACGGGGGCTACAATTTTCTTTCCCATTGATCAAACCAATGAATCAGTAGAGATTTTTACTACCAGGCCAGATACGATTTTTGGTGCTACCTATATGGTATTATCCCCCGAGCATCCTTTATTAGATCAATTTGTCTCAGGAAAATTTGCAACACAGCTACAAGAATACCGAGAGCTGATTCAATCCAAAAGTGATCTAGAAAGAACTGAGCTAAACAAGGACAAAACAGGTATCTTCACAGGACTGTTTTGCCTCAATCCTTTTACAGATACAAAAATTCCAGTGTATGTAGCAGATTATGTTCTTATGAGTTATGGCACAGGCGCTATAATGGCAGTGCCAGCTCATGATCAGAGAGATTTTGATTTTGCCAAAAAGTATCAACTACCTATTACCCCGGTTATTGAGCCATATGATGGCGAAATGCCTACCGATCATGCATTCGATTTACCAGGTCGAATGATCCATTCAGGACCATTTAATGGCATGCACTCTGAAAAGGCAATTCAGGAGATTATCAAAGCATTAGAAGAAAAGGGCTTGGGAAAATCATCTACTCAATATCGTCTTCGAGATTGGATTTTTTCCAGACAACGCTTTTGGGGAGAACCCATCCCAATTGTACATTGTCAGAAATGCGGTTGTGTAGGAATTCCAGAAGATCAACTTCCCTTAACTTTACCTAAAGTGACTTCCTATGAGCCTAGCGGTACAGGAGAATCGCCTTTGGTGCAAATGAAAGATTGGGTTCAGACGACATGTCCTACCTGTGGTGGACCTGCAATGCGAGAAACAAATACTATGCCACAGTGGGCAGGCTCTTCCTGGTATTATATACGATATACAGATCCTTCAAACTCTGATAGTCTTGCCGCCAAAGAGGCAATTCAATATTGGTTACCTGTGGATGCTTACATTGGTGGTCGAGAACACACCAATTTACACCTTTTATATGTTCGTTTTTGGCATAAATTTTTGTTTGACCTTGGCGTTGTTCATTGTCCAGAACCATTTATGAAGCTACGAAACCAAGGTATGGTTTTAGCAGAAGATGGTAGAAAAATGTCAAAATCTTTAGGTAATGTTATTAATCCTGATGAAGTATTAGACCGTTACGGAGCAGATGTTATTCGGATGTATGAAATGTTTATGGGACCTTTTGATCAAGAGTCACTATGGAATACACAAGGCGTTGAAGGTGTGAAGCGTTTTGTCAATAAAGTCTGGTCGTTGTATCAAAATGGTAATATCCAAAACAAAGCTCCTGATGACTCCACTTTGCGACTTATACACAAAACCATAAAAAAAGTTACCGAAGACATTGAATCTTACTCATTCAACACAGCAATATCCGCTATGATGATTTACGTGAATCATTTGCAGAAACTTTCTTTTCTTCCTACAATAACCATAGAAGTTCTTGTACAGCTACTAGCTCCTTTTGCACCGCATTTGTGTGAGGAATTGTGGAACCAAATGAAGCATCTCGATTCTATTTTTTGTACCAAATGGCCGCAGTACCAAGAAGAACTCTGCGAGGATACAGAAGTTGAGATTGCAATCCAGATAAATGGAAAAGTGCGAGATAAAATAACTGTTCCTACCGAAATAGAAGAAACTGAACTAAAACAAAGGATTCTACAACGAGAAAAGATACAAGGATACACAACTGAGAAAACGATCCGAAAATGGATCATTATTCCTTCAAGACTTGTGAATATAATCGTTCAATAGCATTGAGAAGAAAGAGGGCATATGGGACCATTAACAGCAAATGATATTGGATTTATTATCGGGGGTCTGGGAGTATTTCTGTATGGATTGTTCACTTTTAGTGAGTATTTAAAGGATGTTGCAGGAGATCAGCTAAAAAGCATCTTAAACTCTGCTACAAAATCGCCCTGGATTGGATTACTCACAGGAGCACTTCTAGCTTCATTGGTACAGTCTTCTTCGGTTGTAACTGTCATCACGCTAGCTTTTGTAAACTCCGGACTTCTAACATTTGAACAATCTCTTGGCTTAATTTTTGGAGCAAACATTGGTACCACCATCACTGCACAGATTATTGCCTTCAATATTGCAGAGTGGGGGTTTTTCATTGTACCTGTTGGTCTCTTAATTGTTTTCTTAGCCAAACGTCGAAAACCAAAGGCTGTCGGAAACTCCATTGTGTCTTTTGGATTTTTACTCATGGGCCTTTCTCTTATGACATCTGGATTAAAACCTTTGCGAGTATACGAACCCTTTGTAAATATTATGGCAGGCTTCGGAGATTCACCCATACAGGGAATTATTGCTGCTACTTTGTTCACCGGACTTGTACAATCATCTTCAGCAACCACGTCTTTGGTGGTTACAATGGCCAAAGAGCAACTGTTAAGCTTTAAAAGTGCAATACCACTTATTTTGGGTGCCAATATTGGAACTACTATCACAGCAGCACTTGCCTCAATCGGAGCAAATAAAAACGCCAAACGAGTTGCCATGGCACACTTTATTTTTAATTTTACCGGAGTTGTTGTTATCTATCCCTTCATCGTCAATGGGTGGTACGCTGATGCAGTCCTTCAAATCACTAACTTCACTTCTGGAGGACATTATACGCTTCAACGATTGATAGCCAATAGCCATACAGTATTTAACGTGACCTGGTCATTGTTTTGGTGTTGGCAAGTTACTCTTTTTACCCGTTTTGTAAAACTTCTTATTCCTGGCGAAATGCCGAAATATGCATTGAAATCCTTTCTTGATAAACGCTTAATTAGTACTCCATCATTGGCATTGGAATCTTGCCGAGAAGAGTTACACAGAATGTCAGAACTGGCTAAGGATATGGTCGATAGTCAGATGCTTGTGATTTTGAAAGAAAAACAATTTAGAGATGCCAAAGAAGTGTGGGAAATTGAAAAAATAGTCAACCAGATTAACCGAGACACCATTGTATATTTAAAAGATCTGTATAATAGCAATTTGACAGAAGATGAAAGCAAAATAGCATTGAATTTTATGCATGTTTCGTCTGATTTAGAAAGATGGGGAGACCATGCAACGAATATCTATGAAGTTGCTGAACATGTTTTTGAGAATAACACCAATTTATCCCAAGAAAACATTGATAACCTAACAGATTTATACCGTGTAATCAAAGAAAACATGATGGCTGCAAATATGCTCTTATCCTATTCCCGAGATCATTTTCATCAATCTGAGTTAGACGACATTTATGCAAAATCTCGAAAAAGAGAAAAAGAAGTGGACTACCTATCGGAAGTGATCAAAGAAAATAATGTGAATCGATATATGAATTCGGTAACGGATGAATTGAGTATTGACAATGCAGTTGTGATCAATGATTTGCTGACAAATCTTGAAAGAATTGGGGATCATGCATATAACATTGTGAAGTATTTCACGGTTCCAAAGGAAAAAGATAAGTACGCAACAACGATTGTGTAGAACATTGAATAGAGTTAAAAAAGATAGAAATAGCCAGAGAGTTCAACTCTCTGGCTATTTTTTTATGGAAGAGAAGAGATGATCTTCTTGGCTAAGTCAAAAAAGCTTGCAGCAGAAGGTGATTCAGGTTTTTCAACAACAACTGGTTTTTGATTATTACCGCAAGTTCCTACTTGTTGGTCGATGGGTATCTGTACAAGAAGAGGGGCTTTCATTAAATCTGCCATTAGCTGCCCTCCACCTTCTCCAAAGATAGGGTATGTATGACCTGTATCAGGTGCTTTGAAATAGCTCATATTTTCAACGATTCCGACAACAGGAATTTGTAGTTTTCGGAATGTTTTAAAGAATCTTGTTGCATCATCGGTGGAGACTTTGGAAGGGATGGTAACAACCAATCCAGAATCAAGTGGCAATGATTGCCCTACAGTTAACATAGCATCACTGGTGCCAGGAGGTAAATCAATCAACAAATAATCCAATTCATCCCATTGCGTCATGGAATACAATTGTTGAATTGCATTGGAAATCATTGGTCCACGCCAAACAATTGGCTCGTTCGATCCTTGTGTTAGAAAGCCTATAGAAATTACCTTTACACCGTATTGTTCAATGGGTTGCATGGAAGTGTCGTTTCCAACCGGATGTTTTTCTGTATTGAACATAACAGGGATATTGGGTCCCAATACATCCGCATCAAGTACTCCAACTTTTTTTCCTTGTTTTGCTAAAGCAATGGCTAGGTTTGTAACCACGGTGGATTTTCCAACACCACCTTTTCCAGATCCTACAGCTATGATTCGTCGGATTTTCCCTTTTGGCAAAATATGGGGTCCACCCATGCCAATCGCTTCTTTTTCTTTTTGGCTCATTTCTGTAAAATTAATCTTTACATTTTGCAACCCTATCGACGAAAGTACTTCCTTGGCTTGATCTGCCATTTGCTGTTTTAATGGGCATTTAATGGTAGTCAGGTTTAAGTCGAAAGATACTTCATCGTGATTGATCGAGAGATTTTTGACCATCCCTAAATCTACAATACTTTTGTGAAGTTCTGGATCCATTACTTTTTGAAGGGTTTTTAGGACTTCTTCTTTTGTTATCATCTGAATATTCAACTCCTATCTTAGTTTGCTTCTACAGTCTAAAATAAAAAGGAAGACTTGCAACACAATTATGTAGCCACTACATATGTATGGCTAGGTTTTCTGCTAATTCAATAGATTCTGAGAATACTTCTGAAAAAGTCGGATGAGGGAATGTGATAAAGCCTAACTCGGATAACGAAAGTTTGTTTTGAATTGCCATTGTTGCAATACTGATCATATCAGAGGCGTGTTCACCATAAAATGTGCATCCAACCAACTTGTGATCGTCAAGGAAAATTTTTACAAAACCATCTCGAATTCCACTAGCACGGGCTTTACCATTTGCACTATAGGGGAAAGTGTAAGTTTGTTCTGCCATTCTTTTTCCAACACCCGTTAACTCAGGAAAAGTAAAAACAACACTTGGTTGAAGACCATATTGGATAGGGGGAGTTTCTTTGTCAAAAATTTTTGCAGCAGCAATCATTCCTTCTCTGCTTGCAGTGTGAGCGAGCATCCATTTGCCATTCAAATCGCCAATGCAGTAAACATCTGGGTGGTTGGTTTCTAGGTAGGGGCTTGTTAAAACTCCTTTGTTTGAATATTCAATACCAAAGGGGTCGAGTAGGGCTGGGAGGATATTTGGTCTGCGACCAATTGCCATCAAAACAGTGTCCGTTTCTATAGATTGGGTTTGGTTTTCATGTTTCCATGTTACCTGCACGGTCTTTTCCTTACGAATCACAGATTCAACCATGCTATTGCAGTGGATTTCGATTCCGCTTGAATGCATACTTTTTTGAAGAGCATGTGCAGCATCTGTATCTTCACATGGTAATAGTTGACTCTGTCCCTCTAATATGGTTATTTTTGTACCCAATTGGTTATATATGGTTGCCATTTCAGAACCAATGACTCCACCACCAATAATGACCATGTTGTTTGGAATTTCTGACAAATTCAATGCTTGATCGCTAAAAATGATTCTTTCATGGTCAATATCAATTCCAGGAATTGAACTAGATACAGAACCTGTAGCCAGGATGATTTTATCGAATGGTACATTGATTTGATCATCACCTTTCTGTACCAAAACTGTGTGATCCTTTATTTCAAAAGCTCTGCCTTGAATCCATTGGATTTTGTTTTTTTTCAGCAAGTATTCAATTCCTTGTCGAGACATTTGAATTGCCCTAGAAGAATGTTTCATTAATTTATCAATATTTATAGCAGGTTTTGGTCCTTCGATGCCCAGTTTTCCATAGTGCGACCATTGAGCCAAAGGCTCAACTCCTTTAAGTAACGCTTTCGTTGGAATACAACCGACATTTACGCATGTTCCACCAAGGAAACTTTCTTCAATTAAAGTAACTTCTCCACCATATTGAGAACAGCGGATGGCAGCAACATAACCACCAGGACCTCCACCGATGACAGCAATTTTCATAACTAACTCCTTACAAAAAAAGATCACGAGATTCAAACGCCTCTTCCATTATAGTCAAGATAGAAATGAGATGTTCAAAAACCTTAGATTTCTATGGTGTTCTTTGTTGCTAAGGAATAGTCGTTCAAAAGAAAGTGAAACCTGTTCATTGCATTTCTTTCCAAGTTCTATATGATCATCTGTATGATTGGAACACATCTTCGACTAACCAACGATATGGAATCTATTCGCAAAAGTATTGACGAGTTGCAAATTGATTGTTTTCAGCTTTTTTTGGAGCCTTTATCCGGTTTGTCCATTAAAAGAAAGCTGCATTATAGGGCAATTTTTGCCCGTTTGAAAAAACAAAAAACAATACAGAAGGTTTTTGTGCATGCTTCTGATGGTACAGCTTTACGAGCTTCGAAAAACGACTCTACGATACCCTCCTGGAAAAAAATACGCTACAAACTGCAAGAAGCTGATGATCTTGGTGCTGACGGTCTAGTTGTACACGTCAATGTTGATCAAGACTTTCCCATACGTCGGGTTGCCGAAGAAATGCACACAATTTTATACGACATTGATGTACGGTGCGAGTTGCTTCTTGAAAACACAACCATGAAAAAAAGTATTAGTGCGGATATATCTAAATTTAATCAGTTTATCCATGATTTACACGAAAAATATCCCGTGAAGGTTTGTCTTGATACAGCTCATCTTTTTGTAGTGGGTTGTCAGTTTGAATCAAAAGATGCGGTGAGATTTCTAAAAAGAACCTATCCATCTATCTTCCAACATACAGAGCTTGTTCACTTGAATGATTCTGCAGCAGAATGTGGATCATTTACTGATCACCATGCTCATTTAGGAAAAGGGTATTTGGGTTTGGGCTCTTTAGGAGCATTTGTATCCGTTTTTCCTCGTAATACTCCTTTTATTACTGAAACCCCCAAGTGTGATTTTGAAGTGTTAAAAGATAATATAGTTACACTAAACCAGATTGTTACAGGAAATAAAATTGATCTTGATGAATTCGGATCAAACGTTAAAATAGAGAGAGTATTTTATTTCTAAAAAAAGAAATCAAAAATACGCAAAATATTTTTTTTATTAACGACCTTTTACATGGGCTTTTGTTTTCCTCAACGGAGTACTATGTGAGAGGAATTGGAGGATTTTATGCTTACGAAAGAGGAAAAGACTTCTATTATTGAAAGTTTTAAAACGCACGAAGGTGATAATGGTTCACCTGAAGTTCAGATTGCAATTTTAACAAAGAAAATCCAAGTTTTATCGGATCATTTACGTGAACATAAACATGATCATAGTTCTCGTAGAGGTCTATTAAAAATGGTTGGACAAAGAAGAAGATTGCAAAAGTATTTAAAGAAAAAAGACTTGGATCGCTATCAGACATTGATCCAACGCTTAGGAATCAGAGGATAAACACAATACATGAAAGAACAAGAAGAAATGTTATTTGAACGCACTTTACATGGTGTTAATTACCGTTTTGAATATGGAAAACTTGCAAAACAAGCCGGTGCTTCCATATTGTGCACTGCAGGAGAAACAAAAGTCTTAGTCCTTGTGACAATGACAAAGGAACCAAACGAAGAAATTGATTTTTTCCCGCTTACTGTTGATTATTCCGAAAAGCTCTACTCTGCTGGTAAAATTCCTGGAGGTTTTTTTAAACGAGGAGGAAGACCATCAGACAAAGAAATTCTTCGTTCTCGATTGATTGATCGTCCTTTAAGGCCTTTGTTTCCAAAGTATTTACGACATGGCGTTCAAATCATCGCTTATGTTCTTTCCTTTGATGGTATAAATGCACCTGATATATTGGCTATCAATGGGGCTTCTATCGCTACATGTATTTCTAATGTACCGTTTGATGGCCCCATTGCAGCAACACGCTGTACAATGGTGAATGGTGAATTTATGGCCAATGTATCCACTGATGAATCAGACAACTCTCTTTTAGATCTAGTTGTAGCTGAAACAGAACAATCAATCATGATGGTGGAAGCTGGAGCTTCTGTACTAAAAGAGGATGTCATACTAGATGCTTTCCGTTTCGTCCACAATACTAATGTTGAGATGATGAACTGGCAGAAAGAAATTATTGCTTCGATTCCTAAAAAAGAAAAGCTAACCGTTGAGAAGCCAGTAGCATCACCCGATGCAATTGCTGCTGTCAAGGATTACCTCGATTCTAGAATCGAAGATGCCTTGTTCAACCCCGACAAAACCCAACGTGAAGCAGCAGAGCATGAGTTAAGAACCGATATGCACGCATATTGCGATTCGATGTTTGAAGAACGTGAAAGCGAACTTGATTTAGCATTTGATGAGTATGTGACAGCTTATGTACGCAAACAGATTATTCGAGAAAATAAAAGACCAGATGGTCGCAAGGCAGATGAAATTCGCAAGCTATCAATGGAAGTAGGCTTTTTACCCCGAACACACGGAAGTGCTGTTTTTACAAGAGGACAAACGCAGGTATTGTCAGTCGTCACTCTAGGTGGAAAAGGGGAAGGTCAACTGATTGAAAGCATTGATGAAGAAATGACAAAGCATTTTATGCACTACTACAATTTCCCACCCTTCAGTGTTGGTGAAGTCAGACCATTGCGAGGAGCAGGAAGAAGAGAAGTGGGCCATGGTGCATTAGCAGAAAGAGCAATTCTTCCCATCATTCCACCAGAAGAAAAATTTGCCTATACCATCCATGTAGTTTCTGAAGTTTTAGAATCCAATGGTTCTAGTTCTCAAGCTTCTATATGCGGAAGCGTCCTTGCCCTTATGGATGCAGGAGTTCCAATTATTGAACCTGTTGCAGGCATTGCGATGGGGTTAATTTCGGATGGAAGTGATTATCGAATTTTAACTGATATTCAAGGAATCGAAGATTTTTCAGGAGATATGGACTTTAAAGTTGCTGGATCTCGGAATGGTGTGACAGCAATCCAAATGGATGTGAAAAAGCAATTTGTTACCTTGTCTATCATCGAAAAAGGATTAGAACAAGCTAGAATGGCTAGGATCGACATATTGGATCAAATGTTTGAAACCATCCAAACCTACCGACCCGATCTTTCAAAATATGCTCCTCGATTAGAAATTGTACAAATCAGCACAGACCGTATTGGAGATTTGATTGGTCCTGGAGGGAAAAATATCAAACGAATCATTGAAGAAACTGGAGTAAAAATAGACATTGAACCCGATGGACGAGTTTTTATTGCTTCAGATGATGAAGAAGGTTTGAATGCTGCTTTAAAAGAAATTAACGATATTACTCGTGAAATTGAGCCTGGTCAAATTTATACCGGCAAAGTTGTGCGAGTCTGTGATTTTGGAGCTTTTGTGGAACTGAAAAAGGGGACTGATGGCCTGCTTCATATTTCTCAGATTTCGTCCAAACGAGTTAATTTCGACAATGGTAAATTAAAAGTAGGTGATGAAGTGCTTATTCAAATGGGTCAAAAGGTAACGGTTAAAGTTGCTTCTGTTGATTCTGAAAATGGTAGGGTGAGTCTTACCATGAAAGGTGTTGATCCACAAGAAAATGAGTAAGTTTCATGAGTCGAACAATCTCTTCTGTTGATTGGAAGCAAGAAATTGCTGACAAACTCCGAATGCAGATTGAAACCTGCACAAAATGTGACTTACACCAAACCCGAACAAACCCAGTCCCAGGGGAAGGTTGTCTTGATACTGACATCATGTTTGTGGGAGAAGGTCCTGGGAAAAATGAAGATCTTCAAGGAGTACCATTTGTAGGGCAAGCCGGGAAGATTCTTGATGAACTCTTAGGTCAAATTGGACTCAACCGAGATTTAATCTTTATTGGGAACACCGTTAAATGTAGGCCCCCCGGAAACCGTACTCCTACTTCGTTTGAAATTGAAACCTGCAAACCATTTCTGGTTTCTCAAATAGAAATAATTCAACCACAGATTATTGTCATTATGGGCAGTGCTGCATTAACTTCTTTACTTGGACCTGGGCGTTCTATTTCAAAAGATCGCGGAATTCCAATAGAAAAGGATGGTATTCTTTATTTTCCTACCTATCATCCAGCAGCCGCCTTATACCGCAGAAAAACACTAGAAACAATACAAGCTGATTTTAACCAAATTAGTAGAATTTTAGAAAAAAGAAAGAGTAACAATGAAGATAAAAATTAGTTTTCTTGGAGGTTTGAATGAAATAGGGAAAAACATGACCCTGTTTGAATTTGACAATGAGATCATCATCCTGGATGCAGGATTCGAATTTCCAAATGCAGATTTATTAGGCATAGACCGCGTTATCCCTGATGTTAGTTATGCAATACAGAATAAAAAGAAAATCAAAGCCATTATTCTGTCTCACGGTCATGCTGATCATATTGGAGGTTTAAAATATTTTAGTAAAGACTTGGACTATCCACCGATATATGCAACTGCACTCACCATCGGTATTGTCAAATCTGAGCTTCCCTCCTATATCTCGAAAAACATTCAATTCCATGAAGTCTCTCTTCCATCCTCAGTAAAAATCGGGCGAATAAAAATTGATTTCCTTCGAGTAACTCACAGTATCCCCGATGGGATGGCAACAGTATTTCACACCCCCTACGGGAATATTTTTCACTCAGGTGATTTCAAAGTTGATTTAACTCCCATTGATGGAAAACCAATTGATTTACAAGGCATAGCAAATGCTGGAAGAGAAGGAACACTTTTATATCTAGGCGATAGTACAAATGCAGATGAGCCAGGCTTTACACCCTCCGAAAAGACTGTTGGATTGAAATTAGAAGATTTAATACGGGCTTGGCATGGAAGGGTTATCGTTGCCACTTTTTCCACAAACCTTCATCGAATTCAGCAAGTTTTTGATATTGCTACAAAAGTAAATCGAAAAGTATTAGTGGATGGACGATCCATGATGAATACAATTCAGGTAGCAACAGAACTAGGCCATATCAATGTACCTAGCCAACTTCTGGTGAAACAACAAGATTGTCAGTCTTATCCTGATAAAAAACTTATTGTGCTCACCACCGGTACACAAGGAGAACCTTTTTCTGGTTTAACCAAAATGGCAAGGAATCAACATGATGTGTTGAAGCTGAAAAAAGGAGACAAAGTCATCATATCAGCAGATCCAATTCCTGGCAATGAAGCTTCTGTAACGAAAAACATTAACAATCTAATGAGATTAGGTGCAGATGTAGTGTATCAAACAGAAGGTATACATGCTTCCGGTCATGGTTCCCAGGAGGATTTACGGCTCATGATGTCTCTCATAAAGCCTACATTCTTCATACCAGTACATGGTGAGTACCGACAGATGTTTACGCATTGTAAAATTGCCCAAGAAGTTGGCTTACCCGAGAATCACACGAAAATATGTGAAAATGGTGCAAGTATCTCTCTAACAAAAAAAACCATGCAGCAAGTTGGTAAAATCCCTGCGAATCCAATCTATATCGATGGAAGAAATGTCGGAGATATTGGTGATTCTGTTATCAACGAGCGTAAAATACTATCCCGTGAGGGAGTTTTAAATGTAGTTGTAATCGTAGATGTTAAAAAGCGATCTCTGGTTACTTCTCCACTGATCGAAACCAAAGGTTTAATTTCATCAGATTTTTCTAGCGATCTATATGAAAAAGTGACACACGGCATTCAGGAACTGGTGAAAAAGTGGTCGAAACAGAATGGAAAAGGTTCTGATTTAGAGATCATGACAAAAGGATATTTATCGGGATTTTTCTCCTCGGAAGTTCACCGTAAACCTGTTATTTTTGTATCCGTCATAGAAAGTAATTAGGAATGAATACGAAACTCCGATTCCAAACCATTCAATGGATTCGTGGAGCTATCATAGCTGCTCTTTACTTTGTTTTTACGACTGTGTTTCAAGCTATATCTTTCGGGCAGGTTCAACTTCGAGTCTCAGAAATACTGACGGTGCTTCCTTTCTTTTTTCCAGAAGCAATTTGGGGTTTGACGCTTGGTTGTTTGATATCAAATTTCTTTTCCCCATTTGGCTTGATTGACATTGTCTTTGGCACATTGTGTACATTTTTAGCTGCTGTAATCACATATTCTTTCCGTGTGATCCCCAATAAAAAAATAGGTGCTTATCTAGGAATTCTTCCCCCAATCATCGTAAATGGTCTTGGGGTAGGTTTATATGTTTCTTGCATTGCTACCAGTGGAGTATGTTCACTGCAAAATTTCTCTTTTCCTATATACCTTGCTGTTGCTGGTTCCATTATGGTTGGTCAGTTTTTGTCTGCTGGTTTAGGAGGGGGTCTTTTGGTCACTTATTTGTTAACCAAAGGAAAACACTTGTATTCATTTCCCAATCAGCATAAAGAATAAGGAGGATGACTTGTGAAAGTAGCTTTAGCACAAATGGAACCGATTTTTGGGGACGGTCAAGCTTCCTATACTAAACATAAAGAGTTTGTACAGAAAGCCATAGAGCAAAGAGCTTCTTTGATTGTATTCCCTGAAATGTCTTTAACTGGATACAATTTAAAGGATTTAACCCCCGATTTCTGTATGGATGTTAACCATGAACTACTTCGCGAAACTGCCAAGTTATCTATGCAAGTTGACATGGTGTTTGGATTTCCAGAAATAGATGAAGATTTTCATTGTTTCATTTCTTGCGCCTACTGCTCCAAAGGGGAGATCTTACATGTTCACCGGAAAATATTTCTACCCGTCAATGGAATGTTTAACGATCCCAAAGATTTTACGCCAGGACATTCTTTACATACCTTTGAAGCTTTGGACTTTCAAATGGGTCTTCTTATATGCCGCGATATGTGGCATGACGAAGCCATTGTGTCGTATGTGAAAAAAGGAATTCAATGCCTGATTATTCCGTCCAACATCCCCCTTCGGAATATTGACGAAACCGGACCTGCAATCCATTCTTTTGTAAAGAGAATGCTATGTGGATATGCAGAGAGAAATTCAATTTATACGATATATGTCAATCGTGTTGGTTTTGAAGAAGGAACTTGTTTTTATGGAGGCAGCATGATTGTCGATCCTTTTGGACAAATAGCAGGAGAATCTCCTTTTTTAAAAGAGTCTCTTCAATGTGTAGAACTGGAACTTTCATCAATACATAGAAAGAGAAAATCCCTTCATCTTCATCGAGATCGAAAAGATGGAATTGTGCTAGATGCATTTCAAGGAGAATAAGTATGAATCAAGTTCCGCAATCTATACAACTACAACCCGATGACACTCCATTTTTTAATCAGGATATTGCATTCCTAGAGAATGTCTTGATACAATTCATCCAATCTGAGATGCATAAGTATGGCTTTACAGATGCAGTCATTGCTCTTTCAGGGGGTTTGGATTCGACGGTTGTAACGTATTTAACGATAAAAGCGCTAGGAAAAGAACATGTACATTTGTTATATATGCCCTATGGTACAAATACAATCAGTCTGGATCATATACAATTAATTGCCACAGATTTGAATACTCAGGTAGAAACTTGGGATATTAAAGAAGTTGCTGATGAGATGTTTTTAGAAAGAGATATTCAACAACCTCTGCGTCGAGGTAATGTGTTAGCTCGATTACGTATGGTGAATCTTTTTGATGCAAGTGCCAGAGAGAAAGCTTTGGTGATTGGTACCTCCAATAAAACAGAGATACTGATCGGATATACTACCTGGTATGGGGATGGAGCAGCAGGCATTCTACCTATTGGGGATCTATTCAAAACACAGGTGCGAAATTTAGGAAAACATCTTAAGATTCCGAAAGAAATAGTACAAAAACCCCCATCAGCAGAGTTATGGCCAGGGCAAACTGATGAATCAGAAATTGGCATACCTTATGAGATTTTGGATCGAATCCTATATTATTGGGTAGATCAAAGATTCTCAGAAAAAGAAATATGCGAGATGGGATTTGCAGAAGAAATTGTGCATCGAGTGATTCAAATGTGCTATCGATGCTTGTACAAACAAAGGATCCCGATTATACCAAAAGTATCTTCTCGAACAGTTGGTCTTGATTACCTATATATAAAAGAAACAGGAAATATTACACCGTAAGATATGTTATTTCAATTTCAGGATGTACCAATGCAATGAGCTATTATTCCATCAGTAGAATTCAAATGTACAATTCATGTCCAAGAAAATACAAGTATCGTTACATTGAACGAATTATTCCACCAAAAGGAGAAGTGCATCTGAATGCCTTAGTGGGGACGTGCGTACATAAAACGTTGGAAAACATATATCGCGATGCAATGAATGCAAAAAAATGGCCAACATTCTCAGATATTGAGCAGCTTTACGAGCAAGTGTGGCAGATACAAAACCATGAAAATATTGTCATTGTACTTCTTTCACAAGATCCTGAAGAATATAAACAAGAAGGACTCACGATTTTAAGAGAATACTACGAAAAAGAGCTGATAGAGATTCCAAAAGATAAAACAATTGCAGTAGAGAAACCATTCTTTGTAACCCTTGGTGAGTACAAATTAAAAGCGATCATTGACAGGATAGATTACAGACAGGGAGATACCTTTATTATCCATGACTACAAAACATCAACCCATTTTCCTCAAAAAAGAAACCTGGAGGTGGATCTCCAGCTACCTTTGTATCAAATAGCTGTGGAAGAAACATACCCAGATGTGAAAGAAATCTTACTAACCTGGCACTTTCTACGCTTCAATAAATCTGTTACCTTAACAAAATCAGAATGTGACATTGAGCAGATCAAGCTAGAAATTGAAGATAGTATACGAAGAATCGAATTGGATCGAGATTTTTTACCACTGGAGACTCCTTTGTGCGCATATTGCCCATACCAGGATGTATGTCCTGCTCATCGCCATGGTGATATTCTTGCCTCAATGGAAAATCAAACAGAGGACGAAGGATATCAGTCCGTGCAGAAACTAGAAGATATTTCGTATCAAATCAAAAAACATAACTATGAAATTAAAAAACTGGAAGAAGAAAAAAAGGAATGGGAAGATATCGCAAAAAAATATGCTTTTGAAAATGATTGTTCAACTCTAGTAGGAGAAAACCATACACTCACGATTGAGAAAAAGAATGAGCTTGCTTTCCCAGATTCTAAAGATCCTGCTCGTATCTCCCTGGAATCGTTCCTGAAAGAAAACCAATTGTGGGAGAGAGTATCCAATTTATATGCACCAAAGATAAAAAAACTAGTTTCAGACTCTTCCTTAGAGAAAGAAATACGAGATGAACTCATGGGATATTCCTATCTGAAAGAGAAGATTACTTTTCGACTCAAAACAAAAAAAGATGAAAACGCTATATTTATGTTACACTAGTAAGATCCAAATTAAGTTGGGAGATGAATATCTATGAAACAGAATTTAATTGCTTTGTTGGTTGTTCTCGTGGTACTTGCAGGCGGGATATTTTTCATTATTCGATATGAGGGAATATCTGTGAGTACGCCTGATGTACCAAAAGAAGAAACTGAAACATCACAAAATGTTACCAATAAAGATCCAAAAAACTATTCCTTAGATGATGTCAGTCCACCTGAAACTGTTGTATGCACAATAGGGGACGATTTATATAGCTTTACCATGGATGATTTTATTGGAGAAATGTATCGGGTAATGCCTCAAGATTTTGAGCAAACGATGAGTCAATTATCTGCCCCTGATCAGAAAATTCAACGTAAACAACTTGAAGAAGATGTTATGAATTTTCTCATTGAAACAGGCTATGTAACGCTGTATTTTCAAGATAGTGGTTTAGAAATTACCGAAGAAGAGATAACCAGTGAGATTGAATCTACAAAAGCAAACATCCGACAACAAAGCGGAAAAGATGATTTTGACGTCGATCAATATCTAATACAACTAGGTGTTACAGAAGAAATGCTTCGTGAGGATATGCACAACCAAATCATGTTCAGAAAAGTATTTTCTCCAATGATGGACAACGTTACGGTAACAGATCAAGAAGTCCAACAATACTACAAAGAGAATACATCGAACTTCGCACTACCCGATCAAGTCAATATTGATGTCATTCTTACATATGATGAAAAAGAAGTGCAAGAAATTATCAAGAAATATCACAGCGGTGAAGATTTCAATGCTTTAGCAGAAGAATATGCAAAAGATCCTCAAATTCAAAAAAATCGAGGAGTTGTAGGATGGGTTGCACAGAAAGATCTTCCTGAAGAAATGAGCCGACATATCTTTAACGATGAAGAATACGGTGATAGTGATATTGTCTTTTTCAACATTGATACTGTTCACTATATTGTTCGAAAAAAAGATTTTCGTGAAGCTCATACACAACCTTTTGATGAAATCAAAGAACAAGTACGTAATCTTGTTTTAGACCAAAAAAAGGAACAAGTTTACAAAGACTTTATTGATGAACAAAAGAAACGCTACGGAGAGCCTGTTATGAATCCCTCACTGGTGTTTCCCTCAGATGTTGTAACTTCCGATGTACCACCAAATACTCTTCCTGGTATGGAGGGTATGGTCGATCAGTTCATGGAAGAACAGAAGAAACAGCAACAAGAACCTTAGGATTTATTGTTCGATCTGGATAGATATTGTTTTCTTCTTTCTACCCAGAATTTTTTGTGACATGTATAGATAATTTGATCTGGAATACATCGTCCTATCAGGTGAAGAAATTTCGTTTGCCCACCAGGTAGGACGATTCTTTTTTTCCTTTTTAATCCTTCTATTGAACGTATTGCAACAAACTCGGGCATTACATAGAAACGCCTTAGGCGGCAAGGAATGGGTAAATCCGAATGTATGTCAAAGGATGTATTCGTTGCTCCTGGCAAGCAGCAAGTAACAACAACATTCTTGTCTTTGAGCTCAAAGTGTAAATAGCGAGAATACTGCATGATATAACTTTTTACTGCGCTGTAGGTTAGTGTAGACGCAGCTGGGGTAGTTGCGCATATGGAAGAGATGTTGAGTATATATCCTTCTTTTTGCATGACCATATGCCGGGAGAATAGGCTGGATAAGACAGTGATAGTAGCTGTCTGCAAAACAATCATGCTCTCTAATGTTTGTGGATCTGAAAACTCACGTTCTGTCGCCATACCAAAACCTGCATTATTCACCAATATGTCGACCTGAATGTTTTGAGATTGGCAGTACTCATATAAATGCAGTGCAGCGCTAGATTTCGATAAATCAAATGGTATCACGTGAATTGTCACTGTATAGCACTTGGATAGTTTTTTTTGAAGCTTTTTGAGTTTTTCTTGATTTCTGCTTACTAAAACAAGGTGAGTTCCTTGAGCGGCAAGTTCAGTTGCAATAGCTTCACCAATTCCACTGGATGCACCTGTGATTAAAGCTGTTTTGTTTTTGAAGCTTATTTTTTTCATGGTGTAAGTAAAAAAAAAGACCAGGCTCTTTGTGAACCTGGTCTTTTTTTTGAGTTTGGAATTGTTATTTCTTCCAATACCACCAAGGGGTGTTCCATGTAATTGGAGAGCTTGTGCCAGTGGGTTGGAAATTGGCAATATTTTTGTGTCGAGAACTGATATCAACTCTATAGAAGAGAGGGAGAGAGGGGATATCTCGAGTTAGGTGTTCTTGTACAATACGAAGGTTGTTGTAAATCTCTTGCTTGTCTAGCATTTGCAGGACGGCAGAGGTTAGTCTGTCTACTTCTTCATTGCTGTAGGCAGTATAGTTCTGTCCGCTCCAACCATTCTTTTCAGTGGGAATTTGACCAGAGTTTACGATGGAATATAGGTTGGATGTTGGGCCCATTACCCATGCATACATTGCACCACTTGGTCCGGAGAATTTTCTTTCTCGCAAGGTGGCAGTAAAGAAACTGGTTGCCTGTTCATTTTTCAGATCAACATTAATTTTTAAGTTTTCTTCCCAACCAGAGCTAATGACGGCTTGTACTTGTTCTCTGGCTTTGTTGCCTGAAGTAGTCATGTAGGTGATGGTAAATTGTTCACCAGCAGCATTAACCATTTTGGCGTTGTCGCCTTCTCCCTCAATATTCCAGCCAGCTTCAGAGAATAACTGAATGGCTTTTTCTACATCGTAATCCCACTTTGTAATAGTTTCATCATCAAAAGCAGGATGCTTTGGAGGAAGCCATGCATGTGCTACGGGTTGTTGACCTTCGAAGAATTGATCCGTGATCAACTGTCTGTCGATACCGCATAACAGAGCCTGGCGAACTCTTGGATCAGATAAATACTCATTGTCGCAGTTTAAGTCAATGTGTTCCCAAGTTAAAGATGGGGTGAACACAGGAATTTGATCGGTAGCCTGTTTTTCCAATTCTTTGGCCTGGTCAAAGGTTAAACCGGTTAAGGTCATATTGACTTGACCAGCAATAGCAGCTGCAAGAAGGGTATCTGTATTTTCAATAGTACGGAATACTATGTTGTCAATCAAAGGTGTTCCATACATATAGTTTTCGTTGGGTTCCAAAATAATTGTTTGTCCGCGTTCCCAGCTTTTTACCTTGTATGGACCAGCATGCATAGGATTTTTACCGTATGGATTTTCTGTATCGCCCTGGGTTGCTGCAACAATGAAGTCAGCATCGTCTTTGCATTTTTGAGAAACGTAGGCTTCGTTTTCTTGGGTGGCTGGATCATCCATGTCATAGTCGTAGTATAACTTGTCATTAATGTTGTAAGGTTCTAGTACATAGTCAAACTTTTCTTCAAACCAATGAGCTGGCATTACACCAATGCCTGAGTTGGCATACAAATATGGAGTATTCCATGTAACTTGGACAGTATAGTCGTCTATTGCCACCATGTCGTCAATCCAAAAATCCATTTCATTGTGGATGACAGGAGCAGCGGGATGGTTGTAGAAAAAGAAGGAGAAAAGAGCGTCTTTGGATGTTATCTCAACACCATCTGACCACTTTAGTCCTTTGTGTAGATGATACGTGACTACCATTTTGTCGATCTCGCCATTTTCGTTGTAGAAGATTTCCCAGTCACCATTTTCTTGTGTAGGCATTTTTTTGATCATTACAGGAAATCGACCCCAGAATTCATCAAAGCCACCTGTGGAGCTTTCATACAACAACGATGTGATTTGTGTCATGGCACTCATTTGATCCAACCCACTGAAAAGCGTTGTTGGTTCTTGTGCTTGACCAATCGTTAAATTTCCACCTCGAACGGGTGGGTTTAATAACATGTACAGACTGAAGCAGGCTTCGGAAACAAGCATTGGATATTCTGGTCGGATGTATCGGAAATCATCACCAGCTAACCATCTGTAATACATCAATTGATGGTCAGGGAGGATACAAACGCTCAATGCGCCTGCTACTTCGTCACCCATTGCAAGAGTTTCATCCCAGCCATCTTGTGCAGGAATGAGAGGTTCTACAATGGAAGCAGCTTGTGCTTTTGCTTCTTCACCTTTGGCGTTGATGAGCCAAACAGATGCATCTCCACGAAGTAGTTCATCATCGGGCATGAAGGTATCGTTTTGCTCAATAATGCCATTTTGAGCAGCTGTGGAAATTGCTTCAAAATAGGGATGATCTTCTGGAACATCACCGAAGCTATATCCTGTGTCTGCTTCTAATTGTAAAGCTTTCACGATCCAACTAATAAATTGTCCTCTTGTAATTGGTTTCGCTGGATTTTCAAGTTCTGTACTACTAACAACACCAATAGTTTGCATATTGGTCATTGGTTCTTCTGTGTATCCGTAGTACTCCGGTTTTTGTTTTTCTGGTAATTGACTCCAATCATAGGAAGAAACAACTTCGTGGTCGGAAGGTGTTCCATTGTCGGATGTTTTCTTACCGCAACCAATTAAAACTGAAGAGGAAAGAGTAACAACTAGCAAAGAAATAAGAGCTATATGTTTTCTCACTTCTACCCCCTAGGCAAAAAATAGATTTTCTTACCTTATTATACGATAAAAATGAGATTTATGAAGGAAATACAGAAGGTGTTTTGTTAATCTTGTTTTTTGATAGAGGTAATTCTCCACCGAGACCCAACACGCTCAATTTGACAGTTGTATTGATTACCCTGGTTTGTGCTAACAATGAATTGTGAGGTTGTAGGCGGAGAAATATCAGTTTGAGAAACATCCCACTTTTGTCCCAAGGGATTTTGGATGAAAGAAGCAATATAGTTATGTGAGGAAGTTAAGGGTTCTGCTAAAAGATGCTCTACTTGATCCAACTGATTGGTGCTGCAATAGTATACGAAATCGACCAATGTTGAATATGCTGCGTTTTGGACTTCTTGTTGATAAAGGTAGTAAGAATTGCTGGAAGAATCAAACCGCCAGGTGTCGATAAATTTCCTGTAAAAAGTATTCATCCCCTCTTTAAATAAGTGATTTCGGGGATCAGAATTGTCCAGTGATGAACCTGTGGTTACAAATTCATTAAGGCTAGGAGAAATACTGACAGCTCCTTGAGTAGCCTTCCATTTTTGATTATGAGGATGCCAGAGAATCACCCATTGGTCATTTGTCTCTTCGTAATGCATGAGGAAAACCATAGGATTCTCAGTGTATAGAAAAATGTATTGCTGTTTAGAAATGTCTTTTAAGAAGATTTGATCAATTCTACTTTGTTCATTTAAAGGCCAGGATGAGTCTAGTAGATTGGATATGCGCTGCATTTTACTCTTCGATTCTTTGCCCCATATAATAGCGTGGTGCAATAGTCCATTATCAATGCCATTTGTAAAGTAGAATTCAGGTTGAATATCGCTAAAATCAACAACTTTGAACGGTATCGAAGAATGATACTGAAATGATCGAACATGGATATGCAATTCGCAATTTTGATTTGGATAAATGCTTGTCGTAACCTTTAGAATACTATCTCCCTCAGGAAGCCTTTGAATATGTTTTTGTAAGTAAAGATACGATAAATTTGCTTGGAACTCTGTTTGAATGGTTTGATATTCAAGCCTAGAAACAAAGGCATCCAAGGGGATTTTGGAAGTTCTTTTTCCCGGTGATTGGTACTGAAACACAGAATCAAGGTAGAGCTGTATTTGCGATAGCAACTGATGGGTTTCTTCTACGTTACTCAGCTGTAGATATATCTCAGCTAAGCAAAGCTCTGCTTGGCATAGCAGGTTTGTCTCTTCTACCGAGATTAGTTTTCTTTCTTGAAGCTTTGAGCGCATCTCTTCAAATACTTTTTTTGCAGCATCTATTTCTCCAAGTTTCAGAAGAATCTTGCCGTGCAAGTACATATAGTCGTAAGACAAAGGAAAAGATGTGCTGTGTTTGTTTGTTTGAATGCCTTTTAAGCAGGCTTCGAGTGATTCATTGTATTGCTGAGAATAGAACAGTGAAAAGCTATAATAGTACCAATACATAGTCTGGTTTGGATGTTGATTTACCAATGGCTCGTAGTATCTAACAATGGAAGAGAAATAAGAGGGATAGTACTCATTGAGAGGCATTGGCTCAAGAGTTGATTGAGTTATTGTAGTAACATTGGTGAATTGTAAAACATCGACAGAATAAGCATTTTCAAATTCTTTCTTCCAAATGATCATTTCAATATTATCATGAAAACCAGATTGTTCTTGGAGTCCTACTAGATTACGTATTTCAAAATTTGAATATGCAGTTGAAAAACTTTTTAATGTCGTAAAAGAAGGAATGTCTGTAAAATAGTATACATCGAGTCCTTTTTCAAAATTGGTACCACTATTCCATCCAATGATTATTTCAGGAATTGAGTCATTGGTTATGTCCTGTAATGAACAAAAGTCAATTCCTTGTGCAAAACTACTGCATTGCCAAACGATTCTCCAGTTATCAAAAAACTTCTTAATGATCATGACTTGAATAGGGTTCTGTTCCAAACCGCTTTGTGAAAAACTAGTAGCAAAAAGGATTTCATCACAGTGGTTACCATCGATATCATATTGTTGATAAAATGAGGTTTTTGTTTGATTTGGTAGGGAGAGAATAGTGGCATTCAACGGGAGAACGGATTGAATGATTTCCAGAATCGGATCTTGTACAGCAGGGCTCATAATCATTTCTGATGGCGGTGGAAACAGTGTGCAACTAAGAAAGTGAAAATGAATTAGAACTCCTAATAGGAATATGAATACTCTCTTTGTAGTACTGATACTTTTATGCATTCTTTGGCTCCATGGGAAATATGAGACATATTTTAGCTCCCCGGGATTGAACGTTTTCAACAATCAACCGTCCACCATGAAGTGACATGATGTTGTCACAGATTGCTAAGCCCATACCAGAACCTTGTTTTTTATTGGATCCTTGGTAAAACTTCAGCTTTACAAATGGTAGGTCTTTTGATGGAAAACCTGGTCCTGAATCAGATATACAAACATAAAGATGATGTCCAACAGTCTTCATTTGAACCACGATTTCTGAACCTTCACCAGAGTATTTTACTGCATTGTCTAGAACATTGTCGAATGCTCGTTTAACATAGAATGGATCAACCGAAACAATTACTGGGTGGTTGGGTATATTTTTCTGTAACTTCATTTGTTGCTGTTTTATTGAGGGTTGGATAAAGAGGATAGAATCTTCGAGAATTTTTCGAATATCTGTTTTTACTGGATGAATCTGTTGAGTTTGAGGATTGAGTTTAGAGAAATCAAGTAATCGATTCACCATTTCCGATAAACGATCACATTCTTTTTCAATAATGTCAATTCCCTGCTGAAGTTCAGATAGCTTTAACTGACTTGTTTCTTTTAACGTGATCGCCCACCCTTTGATGGAAGTAAGAGGAGTTCTTAGATCATGAGACATGGACGAAATAAAACTATTTTTGATTTCTTCTCGATCTTGAATTTCTTTTACCATTTGGTTAAAGGTCTTTCCCAATTGACCAATTTCATCTTGTCGATTTTCTGAAATCCTTACAGTGTAGTCACCATTACTCATTTTACGTGAGGCGTGAGTGATTTTACTAATGGGTGCAGATAGACTTTTCGAGATATGGATTCCAACGAGGATGCTTAAAAAAATGGCGAAAAGACCTAAAACAACTAAAAATAAGGAAATTTGGAGCATGCTATAACGTACTTTGCTTAAAGATGTTATAAACCTGGCATAACCAATAAACTCCTCACTGGCATACAAGGGAATTGTAACACCGAGGATAGGTTCTTTTTCTGGCAAAGTATGACTCTGCCAGACAATGTACGATTGAGAACGAATTGACGAAATGTTATTGATATGTAACGGAATAACATTCGGTGTAGCCAATGTATCTGCCAGTATGTTTCCGTTGGATTCAAACAATTGGACTTGAGCATTAAAGTTTGATGAAAAATTTTTCAATATGGTCTGTCTTTGGGTAAAAATGTTTGGATTTTCTAAATATTCATGAAAAAACATAGAAGAGAGCAATGCTTGATTTTTGACAATGTTGGTAACACTGTTTTTGTAGTAGTAATGAATGGTTACAATTAATGTACTTAAAAAGAATCCGATACTTAAACATACTACAATCGTATACCCAACAATCAGTCTTGCCCGGATGCTACGAAATTGAAAACGGAACATTACCTACGCCAGCGATAACCTACACCCCATACTGTTTCAATAAAGTCGGGTTTAGCAGGATTATTCTCAATTTTCCCTCGAAGCCTTCGTATGTAAACATCAATCGTTTTTTGCTCTGTTACTACATCATGCCATACTCGATCCATGATCTCATCTCGAGTAATTGCTACTCCAGGATTTTCCATCAGTAAGCTTAGAAGCCGGAATTCACGCTGGGTAAGGTCAAGTTGTACCCCCATTTTAAAAGCTTCTCTAGTGCGTAGATTAATGGATATTCCATGAGATTGCATAAAGCCCGAATGATAACATTCGGTGTTTTCAAAACGTTTTAAAATTGCATTGATGCGTGCAATCAACTCAATTGGATTAAACGGTTTTACGACATAGTCGTCACTTCCGCTTTGGAATCCATGAATTTTGTCTTGATCTTGACCCTTTGCTGTCAACATGATGATGGGAACTTTGTCATTTATCTTCCGAATGGCTTCACAGGTTTCGTACCCATTTTTACCAGGAAGCATTACATCAAGAAGGATAAGATCAATAAACTCGTTTTTTACGATATCCAGGCCTTCTTCGCCAGAAGTTGCCTCAACCACATCAAAATCATTTCTTCTTAGGTTGATGGCAATAAAAGTACGAATTGGTGACTCATCTTCGATTACTAAAATTTTTCTTTGAATTGACATATTTTTCATCCTCTGTTACATAATTCGATTGAACTTGTTTACTGCTTTTATTATACTACTCCAAAAAATGGATACGAAAAATATTGTTTTTAATTTTAAAAATATTGAGTTGAAGCATCGGGATCGGATACTTGGAATTTTACCATTAATCCGCATTCAACCGAAATGTTTGCGGTATTACCATGAAGCTTTCACACACCGTTCTTTTAAAGCGGAGAATGACTGGCCATACCAAGATAACGAGCGATTGGAATTTGTAGGGGATTCCATTTTGCAAAGCAGCGTGTCTTTGTTTTTGGCCAATCAATATTTTCATTCCACCCAAGGAGAGTTAACTGTTTTACGGGCTGCATATGTAAGATCGGAAACTCTTACATCTATCACAATGAAATACCGCCTATACCGTGCTTTTTTAATGTCAAAAGGTGAAAAGTATATTTCCGAAAGATTTTGCAGACAATATTCCGACCCAACTCCTAGCGCTACTCGATATGAACCCTACTGTGGACTTTTTGAAGCATTGGTAGCTGCTTACTATTATGATTGTGGTCCAAGTGTTGTATCAAAATGGCTTCAGGGAATATTTACTGAAATTATGCACATTATTTCAGCTGAAAAATATGTGAAAGATCCAAAAACTCGTCTTCAGGAAATTACTAGAAAGATTTATGGAGAAGAGCCTACCTACCAGACACATTTGTCTGAAGATAGTCCCAAGAGCGGATTCTTTACAAAGGTATTTGTCAAAAAACAATATTTGGGCTGCGGTTGTGGGAGGACAAAAAAAGAATCCCAAAAATCCGCAGCCCAAAACGTTTTACAAAAAAAAGAATGGGTTACTTTGCTTCAATAAGTGCGTCAGGACTTAGAATAAAGCTTTGATTGGAAGGTAACATGATGATTTTTATATCATCCGCTAGTTTTTCAATCATTGTATATTGAAGGATCTCGGGACTTAAGGATTCTGATATGAGTCGATTTGATTCTGCTTCGCCCTGTGCACGGGTGATTTGTTGTTCAGCCTTGTACTGCTCTTGTTTCACAATTTCTTGCTCTTCCAGCGCTTTTTGTGTAGCAATCTGTTTCATTTCAATGGATTGTTCAAACTCAGCACTAAAATAGATATCTTCAAGAAGAACATCCACTACTTCGATCGAATAACTTTCCAAATCGTTTTTTAATCGTTCACGGATGGAAACCCGAAGAGCTTCTCTGTTTGGGGCAATATCTACAGCTTTGTATTTTACGGTTTCGTCTTTTACTATTTGAGGGATTTTTGGAAATATGATCACATCAAAGTAGCGAGGACCTATATTTCGATATAAGTCTTGGATGATCGTCGGGGATACTTTGAAATTTAAGGTTAGACTTAATGTTACATTTTGGGTTTCTAACGAAAAGCATTCTAGATTAGAAAATGTATGTTTTTGTATACGAATATCTGCCAGTTTCATTTCATTCCAGGGTGGAATCATCTGAAGACCCTCTGGTTTTTGATCTACAATGCTCCCAAATTGATAAATAATGCCTACATTTCCTGTGGGTACGATTTTCATTGAAGACCATAATGTCACAATGACGAGAAGAAGTATAACGATCCAAGGGGTAGACCTTTGATAGGATTGAACAACTCTACTTTTTTTGTTGTACATCAAAGACCCGATGAAAATAACGATTAAAACAATACTAAAACCAATAAAAGTCATATTGAATCTCCTTTATTGCTGAATATAGTGGGTGATTAACTGAAAAGTATTCCAGAGGCCTTCCTGATGAGTTCTTTCATACCCATGAGATGAAGATACTCCGGGTCCTATTAAACCATGTTTAACAAGATAGCCTGCACGAAGAGTTGTCTCAACATCGGATCCATAATACGGAAAAACATCTGCAGCGTAACCGAGATGATTTGTTTTTGCAAGCTGAATTAATTTGGTAGTAACATCGTAATCATATGGGCCACCACTATCTTTTACACAGATAGATACTTTTTCTTCGCTACCCATTAAATCGGATCCTATTGCGCCCATATCTACTGCGACCATTTCTTCAGTATCTGTAGGTACCCCCGAAGAACCTCCATGTCCAACTTCTTCATAAGTAGTGAAGTAAAGGTGGATTTTCTGACGAACTTTATCAGAATTTTCTTGGATCCATTTTGCAACAGCTAGCAATACTACCGATCCAGCTTTGTCGTCAAGATGCCTGCTTTTAATATACCCTGTATTTGTAATGGTGAAACGTGGATCAAAGGAAACAAAGTTACCAATTTCAATGCCTTTATCAAGAGTATCTTTCTTGGAGTATACCCTTTCATCAATAACTACTTCAATTTCTTCTTCATTTTTTTCTTTGGAGATATTTCTGGATGTATGAACGGAGGATTCATTATACTGCATTGTGCCAGATATTGTTTTTCCTTCATGTGTATGTATCAAACAGTTTTCTCCTGATACCGTGTTTTCTGCCCAACCTCCAATTTTACTAATACGAAGCCTGCCATTGGATTTAATGGATCGAACAATTCCACCTAAAGTATCTAAATGTGCTGCTAAAGTAAGGACAGGACCTTTTGTATTCATGGAACAAAGGACACCATTCTTACGGTTTTTTATTGGAGAATACCCGAGTTGTGTTAGGATTTCAAATACATGGTTAGAAATGTGATGTGTAAAGCCTGATGGACTGGGAATGTTACACAAGTCTTTTAAGGTATCGGTCATCCATTGGATATATTCTTCGGATTGATTCATGTGGCCTCCCATAATTGGTATGTTTGTATCATACCAGAAAAAGCAGAGAACATAAATCATAGCGGTAGGAACTTCTGCAAAAAAAAAGGAATATGGTATACTGAATACCACCTTGAGCACGAAAGGCAATTACTGACTATGTCAGAGGAAAGTCCGGGCTCCATAGAGCATGGTGCTAACTAACGGTTAGTGGGGGTGACCCTAAGGAAAGTGCAACAGAAAATACACGGCCTGGTATCAGGTAAAGTTGAAATGGCGAGGTAAGAGCTCACCAGCAATCGGGTGACCGATTGGCTTTGTAAACCCCACCTGGAGCAAGACCAATAACAAACGATTGTAGGTTGCTCGCCGAGTTTGTAGGTGTGTCGCTTAGATAGATGATTGCCATCCAACATTGGATACAGAACCTGGCTTAATGACTGCTCAAGGTGGAATGATGTGAGAATATGATTATACACCATATACCAGTTTTTAAAGATTCGATTGTTCAACTATTACAATTGAAGCATGATACTATCTTTTTCGATTGTACATGTGGGGAGGGTGGTCATGCAAGTATTGTGCTACCCTGCATCCCAAATGGTCATTATTATGGCTTCGATCGAGATGCTGATGCCCTAGCTGTTGCTCATCAACGTTTGGCGAAAATAGCTTCGAACTTTACATTGATTCCAAACAATTATGCGGATATCCCAGATCTGATTCAATCTAAAACAATACCCCATCCAACTGTTTTGTTTGCTGATCTAGGTCTTTCTATGTTTCAGTTGAAAACAACAAAGCGCGGATTCAGTTTTTTATCAGAAGATCCTTTGCTCATGAGGTTTGATTCTGATCAATCCCAATACAATGCTTTCGATATTGTAAACCACTATCCTGAAAAAAAATTAGCCGACATGATTTATGAATACGGGGAGGAAAGAGCTTCCAGGAAAATTGCATACTTCATTGTTCGAGCCCGTCAAAAAAAACCAATTGAAACCTGTTCAGAGCTTGCTTCGATTGTAGCAAAAGCGAAAGGATATCGACATCACGGACGTTCTACTCATCCCGCAACACAAACATTTCAAGCTCTTCGAATTGAAACCAACCAAGAAATGGTTCATTTAGAGAATCTTTTAAATCAATTACCTTTCATTATGTTGTCTAAAGGCCTTGTTGCCATCATTTCATATCATTCTATCGAAGATCGAAAAGTAAAATTCTTTTTTCGGGATTCTCCTGATTTTGAGAAATGGAATAAAAAAGTAATTAAACCATCAGATGATGAAATTGAAATCAATCCAGCTGCTAGAAGTGCTAAATTGCGCATAGGTATTCGGAATGAACACAGCTCTTCGTAGTTTGATGATCATGATTCTATGTTTGATGTTTGTAGGTATTACCCAAACTCTCATTTGGATGGTAGACAAAAAGATTGAGTTAGTCACTTTCCAAAATCAGGAATTACGAGTTCAAATGAGCGATTTACAAAAAGAATACGAGAATGTCGTCAATGTTAACTATGTAATTGAAGAAGCAATGAACCGCGAAACTTTGCAAATGATTAAGCTTCCAAAAAATCAGCAAGTGGAGGTGATTAGCATTGACTTTTCGGAGTAAAAGAAAAAAATACCGAATAGCAAGTATACAGTTTTTTGGATTTATCATGTTCCTCCTTCTTTTGTTTGTTTGTGGTTGTCTATTCTGGAGAGGATTTTTCGATCAGCGAGTAGCTGCACTGAAAACATATCGATCTAGTGTTCCCGATACGATATTAGCGATGAGAGGGAAAATTCTTGATCGAAATGGAAAAATATTAGCACAAAGCAAAGAAGCCTACACCCTTCAATGTAATGTTCATCAAATGGAGAATCCTGAATTGTTCATGAACCAAATTGCACCCATTTTGAATATGGATGAACAAGAGTTAATGAAACAATACAATGAATTAACGAAAGACCCCAATACGATGTGTGTTGATATAGCTAGAAAGCTATCTGAAAGCCAGAAAGAACGAATACAAAAATTGGTGAAAGATACGCAAATTTGTAATTACGAATTTGAAGATGATCAAATGCGTGAATATCCCAAACGTTATACTGCTGCTCCTCTCATTGGCTTTGTTGGCTTGGATAACGTTGGGCTCAGTGGTATTGAATATGCATATAATGAATTGTTATCGGGAATCCCAGGGAATAAGATTTACAACAGAACTTTTAGCGGTAACAAAGTACCCGGTTCAGAAGAAATACTACAAATCCCTGATCATGGCAAAAATCTTGTTTTAACAATTGATGAGAAGGTTCAATCGAAAGTTGAATCTATATTGCAGCTCCATGTTGAAAAGTCCAATGCAAAAGGTGGCGTAGCAATCGTAATGAACCCCCAAAATGGAGAGATGATTGCGATGGCATCTTATCCTACTTTTGATCTAAATGATGGACAAAAGTACATTCAAGATGTACAGTACTCCAACCGAGCATTAGCGATGAATTATGAGCCTGGTTCTGTTTTTAAATCTATCACTGCTTCTGCTGCTCTGGATCTGGGATTTATTAAACCCGAAGATTCGTATACCTGCGAGGGACAAATCTGGATAGAGAATAAACCCATTCAATGTATTATTCCTCATGGAGCTCAACAATTGGTAAAATATGTCAGAAATTCTTGCAACTGTGTTTTTGCACAGATTGGACAAAAAATGGGTACACATTTGCTTGATTTTGTCGAAAGGTTTTATTTTGGTTCTTCTTTACCCATAGAACTTACAGAACAAGGCACAGGCATTTTACCCAGTAGAGAGTGGTATTCAGATCTTGAAGCAGCAAACATTTCTTTTGGTACTTCAATATCTGTCACTCCTATTCAAATGATTAGCGCATACGCAGCGATTATCAATGGAGGAAATTACTACAAACCACTTTTGGTGAAAGAAATTCAAGACTATACGGGTAAACCGATTCAAACCTTTGAGAAGCAAATTCTGAAAAAAGTGATATCAGAAGAAACATCTTCAGAAATGATTACCGTTTTACAGAATGTAGTGCAAGATCCATATGGATGTACTCAAGCTAAAATACCAGGAGTTCCGATTGGTGGGAAAACAGGTACAGCAAAAAAAAGTGTTGACGGTCGATATCAGGATGATCAATTGATTTGCTCTTTTGTTGGCTTTTTCCCTACGGACAATCCTCAATATCTGATTTTGGTTTCTATCGATGAACCTTATCCGAGTTACAACGCCTACGGCTCAACAATTGCCGCACCTGCATTCAGAGATATTGCACAGTGGATTCTTCGTATTGAGGATCAATCCAATGCTTTTGAGTAGTCTTGACGCAATACTCATTTCGAATGATAAGAAGGTGCAAGAAGATTGTGTTATCCACGATATTCAAAATGACTCCAGAAACGTAAAACCCGGGGATATTTTTGTTGCCATAACAGGGACCGAACAAGACGGTCATCATTTTATTACTCATGCTCTTCAAAATGGAGCGATCGGAGTAGTTGTATCCGATCAATATGATGTTACCTTATTACCCGATACAATCTCCTATTGGCGCGTTTCTTCTACCCCCCAGGCCTGGAGCTTGCTTGCCCAAGCCTGGTTCGACAATCCTGCTCAATCATTAAAGATGATTGCCATAACAGGCACTTCTGGGAAAACAACCTGCGCTCATGTTTTGTATAAAATGTTACAAAATTTAGGACAAAGGGCAGTTTTGATAGGAACAGGTGGCATCTATATCAACAATCAGGAAATAAGCTATACAATGAAAGGTGCAGTTACTACTCCTGATCCAAAAGAACTACACTATATTCTTTCTCAAGGCGTAAAAGAAAAATGCCAATATGCTGTACTTGAGGCTAGTTCTCACGGTTTATCACAAGAACGGCTATTTGGGATATCCTTCGATGCAGTTGTCTTGACATCTTTATCACCTTGTCATCACATTGGATATCACAAAACTCTTTCTGCTTATATTCAAGCAAAAGAAAAAATCTTCCAAAGGACCAACAAAAATGCAATCACTGTTGTTAACAAAGATGCAGAGCTTTTTGATCAAATAAATATTCCTTCTTCTTCTATGCTAGTTACAATTTCGCAGCAACAAGGTGCCGATTACCTAGTGTATAGAGAGTCACAAAACACTGTAAAAAATGAAAACCGATTTCGATTACAAGATCAGCAAAACTCTTATTCATTTCTGACAATGTTGCATGGGCAATTCCAAATGTACAACCTTGGTGCAGCATTTCTTGTAGGAAGACATTTCGGTTTTCCAACAAGTTCTCTCCAGAGTGCTTTGCAGAGTATAGATCACATACCAGGGAGATGGCACAAGATTGATACCACTCTACCCCTCACTATTATTGTCGATAAAGCAAATGTGCCTCTCGCATTAAAATACTTCAAACATGAGATTGAATCCATGAATTTCTCAGCATGTATAACAGTATTTGGAAATGTGGGTGGAGGCGAAAAGGATGCTAGGGCAGAACTTGGCCAAATAATATGTTCTTTTTCAGACAAAGTAATCCTTACCCTTGATGATCCCGAAACCGAAGAGCCAACAAACGGATTCCGACATTTTATGTCTGCTTTATCTTGTACAGATGCAAAAAAAGTCATTATTTTAGAAAACCGAGGAAACGCCATTGAATATGCCATAGAGAATGCCCCGGAGAATTCCTTGGTTGCTATTTTGGGTCGGGGAAATCAGAAAGAATTCTTAGTTCAGGGGCGTGTCGAAGCTTTTGACGATATTGCTACTGCACAACACATTGTAGCCAACAAGGAGAATCATGTTTAAAACCACCGTTGGAAAAATAACCACGTTATGTTGTGGCTCCATTTTACAGTCGACCATACAAGATCAGTTTCCCTTTTTTTTACACCTAGCCATTGATTCTCGTAAAGTTAATCCTGGGGATGTTTTTGTCTGTTTGAAGGGTCAACGAGTCGATGGCCACGAATACATTCATCAGGCTATAGAAAAAGGCGCTAAAGGACTGATTTGTCAGGAGTCTATTCACCTTGATTCGGTACCTTCTGATGTTTTTGTCATACTAGTGAAGAACACTTCGCAAGCTTTACTAGATTTGGCCTCCGAAATAACAAAATTGTATCATTCCATATTGGTAACAGGTTCTGCTGGAAAGACGACTACCAAGCAAATTCTTGGTACATTGATGCCATTTTCTCATACTACCTTCGGCAATTACAATACCCCTATTGGTCTTCCAGTGGCCTTGACAGATGTTCCACCAGATATTGAATGGCTTGTTTGTGAGTTAAGTGCCTCCTACCCCGGAGAAATTGAAACATTGTTACCTTTGTTTGATTCTGCACAAGGCGCGATACTGACGGGTATTGGTAATTCACATACTGAATTTTTCTCTTCGAAACAGCAGATATTGGAAACGAAGGCAATGATATTTAATAAAGTGAGTAACCAAAAAGCTTGCTTTGCAAATGGACATATGGAAGGACTTGAGACTATTCTTAAAAAACACTATCCTTTTGTATCTTTGTACGGATTTCACCCTTCAATGGATATTCCTATTACGATTTCTGAAATAAAGGGTACAGAAACCATTTTTCATTTCACTTTGCAATCCAAAGAATATTCTTTTTCTATTCCTTGCTTTGGAAAGCACTATGTTCTGAATGCTGTAGCATCTATTGCAATGGTACTCACATTGTTCCCAACTACCTCTTTAAAGGATATCCAAGACAGACTGAATCAGTTTGAACCAGGGAAGGGCAGAGGGAAAGTTTTTTCTCTGAATAATGGCTGTTTATGTATTGATGAATCCTACAATGCAAATCCATTATCCATGAAAGCGTCGCTAGAAGCATTCGCATCTTTACCTGTTTCATCGAAAATACTTGTTTTAGGAGATATGCTTGAGCTTGGCCATGTCGCTGAACAAGAACATATCGAATTGGGTAAAATAGCGAATTATTGTAACCCAAAGAAAGTTTTCTATGTAGGCCAATACGGAGATTCCTTTTTAACAGGATTTTCTGACGCTCAAAAAGTAACTATTTGTACTACCTTAAACGAAGCGTATGATCAATTGCAATCTTGGATACAGAAAGATACCGCTTTACTTGTCAAGGCTTCCAATGGCATTGGTTTGCATACTTTAGTAGATCGATTGATAACAGATACAGCATCATAAGGGAGAATTTTTTATGAACTGGATACTTGTAATCATTTTTGCGGGTAGTTTTTTGGTTATGGTAGTTTTGATGCCAATCATGATTCGAATTTTAAAAAAACAACAGATCGGTCAATTTGTTCGAGAGGAAGGTCCAAAAGATCATCTAGCTAAAACCGGCACTCCAACAATGGGAGGAATCCTTTTTATCCTTGTAACAGTACTGTTTTATGGCGTGGTTATCATAGCAGTAGATGCCACTTCTCAAAATTTACTTCCATTGTATCTGTTTCTAGCGTACGCTACAATAGGTTTTTTAGATGACTACCGCAAAACAATACTTCGATCCCCTTATGGATTAAAAGCCAGAGAAGACATTGCCTTGCAGATCCTTTTTTCTATTCCCGTCATAGTCTGGTTTTTCCCGTTTTCAACATTGTCCATTGTCTCATTGGGTTGGGTTTTGTTTGAAGTGGTTTTTATATTAGCAGTTGTAAATTCAGTGAATTTGACAGATGGCGTAGATGGACTTTTAACATGTATATCCATCCCAATCTTTTTCTTTTATACCCTAGTTCTATGGTCACAGGGGCAGACTATTGGTGCAATATTTACACTTATCATGGCAGGAACACTACTCGGTTTTGCTATATTCAATGCGTATCCAGCAAGAGTATTTATGGGAAATGTGGGATCTTTTGCAATTGGTGGAGCTATTGTTTCTCTTGCCATTTTGTCTCATACTGAAATATATCTTCTATTAGTCGGATTGTTATTTGTTTGGGAAGCCTTATCAGTAATGCTCCAGGTAAGTTGGTTCAAATATACTAAGAAAAGATTTGGCGAAGGTAGACGCATTTTTCGAATGTCTCCTTTTCATCATCATTTGGAATTAATAGGGATGTCAGAAACGCAAATCGTTGTTTTATTTACCAGCGTTGAAATTGTACTATGTGCCCTTGCGGGTGCGATTTATTTTTTATAACTTTTTCGTAAAATGAAGGCAATGAAAAAATCATTGGTTCTTAAAGACAAAAAGATCACTGTATTTGGCCTTAAAAAAAGCGGAAAAGCTGCTATTGAATTGCTAGTATCCAAAGGTGCATCAGTTTTTGCAACAGAAGCTTCTTCTAGCATCGATCCAGAGACAATTATATGGCTTGAATCTATGGGAGTGGATTTTGAACTCGGATTCCATTCTGAAAGGACGTATGAAGATAAAGATCTGATCGTCATTTCTCCCGCTGTTCCTAAGAGAATACCAGTCTTACTCAAAGCAGAGGAAAACCACATACCCATCATTGGAGAAATAGAATTGGCCTACCAATTCACACAATCTCAATTTGTTGCTATTACGGGGACTTCAGGAAAAAGTACAACTGTCGAACTTACAGGCCATATTCTTCGGTATCATATTGCACCTGTGTATGTATGCGGTAATATTGGTATTCCCATTTCTGAAATTGTTCATAGAACCAATGCAGCTACATTAGTTGTGGAAGTTAGTTCTTTCCAGCTCGAAACAATACAAGAATTTTCACCTCATATCGCTGTGTTTCTTAATTTTTCAGAGGATCACCTTAATCGCTACAATACCATGGAAGAATACTTCGCTGCGAAACTCCGTATTTTTGAAAACCAAACTGAACAAGATTTTTCCATATTAAATGGGGATCAAGAATGCCTTGCAAACTTAAACACTGGAAAAGCTAAAAAAGTCCTGTTTTCTATGAAGAAAAAAATGAATCCGGGTTGTTGGTATGATCACGATAACGATGAGGCAGTTTTATCTTTTGGTTGTAAAGAAATGCGTGTATCACTAGCAAACATGAGATTAAAAGGGATACACAACAAACAGAATGCAATTGTAAGCATTTTGGCATCTTATCTTTTTCTGCGAGACTCGTTTTCTGTTGATTTATGTCAAAAAGCATTACGGACTTTTCAAGGTCTTCCCCATCGATTTGAATGGGTTGGACGATATAACGGAATTGGCTTCATCAATGACTCAAAGTCTACCAAACCATCCACCACAATTGTTGCAATTCATTGTATGAATGAACCTTTTGTTCTACTTCTAGGAGGAAGTGACAAAGAAAGCGATTTTCATGAGTTAGCCAAGCGTGTATCTACTCACCCCTATTTAAAAGTTGTTATTGTATATGGAAAAACAAGAAAAAAAATCCGCGCAGCTTTAGAAGATGTTGGATTTAAAAATTACAAAGTAACCCCTACTTTTAAGAGTGCATTTTTCGAAGCGCTTAAAAAGACAAAACCCAATGAGTTTATTCTACTTTCTCCAGGATGTGCCAGTTTTGATGAATTTGCCAACTTTGAAGAAAGAGGAAACATGTTTAAAAAAATGATTTGGCGCACATTAAACCAACAATGACCTCTTCAAACAAATTACATGCAAATATCCTTACAATAACTGTTTTATTGTGTCTAATTGGTTTGCTTATGTCCTTTTCAACCACTTCCATTCATTATTTTAATGATGGAGGCCAGGGAAATCCTTTTTTTGGTATGTTGCAACAATTTGCTTATCTTGTTATTGGTTTTTTTATACTCCTTGTCGTGCGAAAAGTATCACAAGGTGTTCTAAAAAAGTTTTCCACAATTTTTTATATTGCTTCTTTAGCACTGCTAGTTTTAGTTCTTGTGTATCATGCCCCAATCACTAACGAAATTGGAGAAGAAGCTAGGCGGTGGCTCTATGTTCCTGGGGGTTTTACTGTTCAACCTTCAGAAATCGCAAAGGTATCTATTGTTTTTTACGTTGCATCTTACTACTCAGCGTTTAAGAAGAAATTAGTATTAAAAGATCATTTGAAACCTTTAGTGATGGTTATCATTGGAGCAGGTTTGATTGCTATTGAACCCAATGTATCCGCTGCAGTTGTTTTTGGTGCTATTGGTGTTGTTACCATGATTTTTGGTGGATTTCCACTGATTTTGGGTTTTTTCGGTTCTATATCTGTTTCTGTCGTATTTTATTATGTAATGTCAAAAGTTCCTCGATTACAACGTCGACTGAGCATTGTTCAAGAAGTTTTTGTAAGCCCTGATGCATACCAAATACGTCAAGGATTACGTGCTGTAGTCAGGGGTGGTTGGATAGGCCAAGGATATATGAGGAGTTCTCAAAAGTTTATTAATTTAGCTTTTTCTTCTACAGATTTTATTTTTGCGATCATATGCGAAGAATTTGGTTTGTTATTCGGATGCTTGCTTCTGTTTCTCTATTTTTTACTTTTTTATTATATGTTACAAGTAGCAAGAATGGTGAAAAGTCATTTTTGTTCTGTTGTTGTAGCTGGAATTGCATTTCATCTTTTGTTTCAAGCATTGCTTCATGTAGCGGTAACGTTAGCTATTTTTCTTCCTACGGGAATTCCTTTGCCATTCATTAGCAAAGGCGGAAGTGCTTTAATTCTTAATCTTTTTGAAATCGGAGTGGTATTAAATGTCGCTGCCAGATTACCTGTGAAAACGGAAAAAAAAGAGGAGCTTCCACTTGTTGCCTAACCCTGGCCACATTTTCATGACGGGTATAGGTGGAGTAGGCATGACACCACTGGCTTTGTATTATGCAGCCAGAGGAGATTGTGTAGAAGGATCCGATCTCCAACCATTTAGAATGGCTTCAATTTTACAGAAGCATGGAATTCAAGTGCACTATCAACAAAGGACTGAAAATATTCATTCCCATATTGAATCCCTTGTCTATTCTGCTGCTATCCCCTTGGATAATCCCGAATTAGTAGAAGCTGAAAAGCTTCATATTCCTCGTATACATCGAATCAAAGCTTTGCAGAATATTGTAGCAGATAAGCAACTTCTAGCTGTTACGGGTAGCTATGGAAAGAGTACTACAACAACTTTTTTATCTAGTATCTCTGAGAATTGCGGCCTTCGACCTTCTTGGTTAATTGGTGCAGATATGATGAAGTATCCCTGCGCAAGATATGCAAGCAGCGACTATTTCATTTTAGAAACCGATGAATCGCAGCCTAGCTTCTTAGAGTTTTCTCCTGCCTATACAATATTAACCAACATTGGAAATGATCATTTAACAAACTACAACAATGATTACAATGAGTTGAAAAAAGCACTATACGGAATTCTGCAGAATACTCGCCAGAATGTCATTTTACCCAAAGATGTAAAAGATTCGTTAGATTCAACATTTGTAAGTGATTCCTGGATAACTTGTGGAGATCAGGGTAGCAATTATCATATTACCGAGTTGCATACTTACTTTGATGGTTTCAATCTTCGTACTTCTTTCCAAGTGAAAGGTCGATATTCTTCTTTCAATGCAGAGATACCCATGCCTTCTTATCGAAATGTGATAGACGCAGTATTGTCGTTTGCACTGGTTGAGGATATTGTCGGACGTATTCCCAATCCTCCTGAACTATTTTCAGCTCTTCCAATAATGGACCGACGTTTTCAGTTTATTCCAACCGATTCAAAAGCTTTGTTAATTGATGACGAAGGAGATAGCCCAGAGGTTATTCAACATGTACTAAAAGATGCTAAAACATATTTTCCTTCTCATCGATTGGTTGTTTTTATACAACCCCATCGGTATTCCCGATTGGAAAATTTGTTCTCGCAGTATGTACAATCTCTCTTATTAGCCGACGAAGTAGTAGTTTTACCAGTGTACGGAGCGGGTGAAAAACAAAAAAATCGGAAAAATGAAGTTGATTTGTTTCATGCACTTCGCAGTATACACTCTGGAAAGATTCTTTGTATGAGTTCTTTAGAGGAAGCTTCTTCTCTTCTTCATTCCTACTTAATCCCCAATACTGCAATTATTACTCTGGGACCCGGCGATGTATGGAAGCTATACCAGGATTTTCAAATATGAAGAACTGCGATCTAGACTTTTCTTTCTTTACTGGCGATATTCTTACAAATGAATCATTACAATCTTATAACACATTTGGCATTGGTGGTCACGCTCATCTTTTAGTGAAGCCACGTACTGCTGAAGAAATTGTACGAACAATACAACTTTGCAAGGCTACTACGACACCCTATATCATTATTGGTTATGGATCAAATGTTTTATTTCCAGATGAAGAGTATCCTGGTGTAGTGATTGATACCAAATCCAATTTTCATGAGATAGAAGAACAAAATTCTGTTGTATATGCACAAGCTGGTGTATCTATGCAAAAAGCCATCTTATGGTTTCTTCAAAAACAATTCACCGGATTTTCTTTCATGGCAGGTATTCCTGGCTCTATTGGGGGCTGTATTGCCATGAATGCAGGTACTAATCGAGGCAGAATTGATCAGCTTCTACAAGCAGTGACATATTTCGATGGAAACATAGTACAAAAAGTACACTACCCCGCACTAAAAGATTTTTTTTCCTATCGATCCAGTCTTTTTCTGAAGAATACATGGTGTGTGTTATCTGCAGAGTTTGTTCTGGATCGAGGGGATGTCGAAAAAGAAAAAAAACAATTACAAATGTATCTCCAAAAACGAAGTCTCTCACAGCCCCTTCATTCTAAGAGTGCAGGGTGTTTTTGGAAGAATCCCCCAAACCAATCCGCAGGAAAAATACTTGAGGATTTGGGGCTTAAAGGATATCATAAAGGAAACATCAAGATATCTGAGATTCACGCAAATTTTGTGATTAATATGGGCAAAGGTACATGCAGAGAAGTGATGGAGTTTGCCCAGGAGATTGAAAGAATAGTGTTTCAGGAGACAAACATCCAACTAGAGCGAGAAGTCCAACTCGTGAAAGTGTAGTTGCATTGGAAATTTTGTTTTATATAGTTTAATATGTTTACATAGCGAATTCACCTCTATAGAGTGATCTAAATGCTCTATGGAATAACAGTAATTGCAATTGGATTGCAAATATGTGTTGCATGGAAGGCGGTATACTATGTGGCAATATGTAGTAAGACAAATGATACAAAGGCTGTTTATCTTGCTGATCATATCATTTCTTGCTTTTGTTTCTCTAAATGCGATGTCCGATCCAATCGATATTATCAAATCAATGGATCCGCACATAACGCAGCAACAAATTGATATATATAAACGGCAGCAGGGTTTGGACAAACCCACAGTGATCCGATATATCTATTGGTTTAGAAATGCATTAAAAGGCGATTTTGGTATTTCCAGAGCTTACAAAGAAAATGTATTCCCCTTGGTCATGGGTAGAATTCCGAATACCATGTATATGCAAGCAGTTGTTCTTTTGATCATTGTCTTTGTGGCCATTCCATTAGGTATTTTTTCTGCTGTCCATCAATATTCCACATGGGACTACATTCTGACCTTTTTTGCTTTTACCGGTGTCTCTCTCCCAACGTTTTGGGTCGGACTGGTATTAATTTTATGGCTTGGTATTGGTGCAGGATTACCCTTTACAGGGATGTATTCCGATATTGTCACGTACGGGGGGCAGACAATGCCCTATGCGCAGGCTCCGTGGTTTGTAAAACTTGGAGACCGGATTATGCACTTAATTTTACCAGTGCTTACGGTATCCCTACTGTCTCTCGCAGGTCTAATGAGGTATACCAGATCAGCTCTTTTGGAGGTTATTCGACAAGACTATGTTCGAACTGCCAGAGCCAAAGGAGTTATTGAGAAAAAAGTTATCTATAGTCACGCACTTCGCAATGCAATGATTCCTATTGCTACAATTTTAATTCAATCTATACCAACACTTTTTGCAGGATCCCTTATCGTAGAGCAAATCTTTGGATGGCCTGGGGTTGGAAAAATGGTATACGATGCAGTGCTTCAGAAAGATTATAATCTTGCGATGATGGACTTGATGTTTTTATCATTTCTAACTGTAACATTCACTTTAGTTGCAGATATTTCCTATGCATTTCTTGATCCAAGAATTACATACAGATAAAACAAGAAAGGAGATAAAAACATGGTAGATCAAGATAAAAAACACACACAAACATCTTTGGATCAAGAAGAAGTGGTAATTCCTACTGTTGAAGGAGGAGAACCTACATCAGTTCCAGAATTTGAACAAGACGAAATCCAGGGATCAGCAAAACAATACTCATATTCCCAAATGGTTTGGATCCGCTTTCGCAAGCATAAAATGGCTTTTGCCGGTGCTTGTATTGTCCTTCTACTGCTAATTGGAGCTATTTTTGCCGGAGTGATATCTAAACAAAATCCGTCTTTTGCTGATATCAATTTCCGTTTTTTACCACCCTTTACACCAGGTCATTTCCTTGGTACTGATGACGTCGGAAGAGATGTTTGGACACGCCTTCTTTATGGTGGAAGAACTTCCCTTATGATCGGCTTTTTAGTAGCAATTCCTGCAGGACTGTTTGGTGGAATCGTTGGATCCATATCTGGATATTTTGGTGGATGGGTGGATTCTTTCCTCATGCGATTGGTAGAAATCTTCTTTTCTATTCCAACATTACCCATTCTTGTTACTTTGTCCTCCTATTGGGGAGCAAATGTCTGGATTATCGTAGGCCTTCTTGTTTTCTTTGGATGGGCACCTACTGCTCGTATGATCCGAGGACTTGTCCTTCAAATCAAAGAATACGAGTTTATTGAAGCAGCCAAAGCAATTGGATGTTCGAATAGTCGTATTATTTTCCGCCATATTCTTCCAAATACTTTAGCCATTTTGATTGTGCAAATCACTCTTAAGGTTGGCGGAGCTATTCTTTCTGAGTCAACACTATCCTTTTTAGGCTTGGGTGTAGACCCCTCAGAACCTACATGGGGAAATATGCTATCCAATGCACAAAATTTCATGTGGAATGCACCGCACCTTGTCATATGGCCTGGAATGATGATCTTTTTAACCATTCTCTCTTTTAACTTCTTAGGGGATGGTTTGCGAGATGCTTTAGATCCAAAGCTAAAACAATAACAATCACAATATGTCTTCAAAGGAGCTGAACAAGAATTCTTGTTCAGCTCCTTTATCAATATGAAAAGAATCCTGATCATCAAAAATGGAGAAGCAGTTTTGCTTGTCAAAAAATCTTCTTTCCATGCTTTTTCATTTTCTATTCAATCAGAGAGCGACTTTTCGGAGTCTTTTCGTTCCCTGAAGCAGAATCATAGAAATGCTACGCATTACTGCTTTGCCTATCGTATTGTGGACTCTTGCTTTCGTATTACTGAGAGAATGTCAGATGATGGAGAACCACATGGGACAGCTGGCATACCTTTGCTATCCTTGTTGCAAACCCATGATATCGCAAATGGAGCTATCGTAGTAGTACGATTTTATGGTGGCGTAAAACTTGGAAAAAAAGGCCTTTATTCAGCTTATTTAGAAGCAGGAAAGTGCAGTTTGGCCAATACAGAAATGGAAGAATTTATACCTAAGGAGATTCTAGCCATATCCGTTCAATATGCAGCATATGACGTATTCGAGAGATTGTGTCAAAACTTTGTTGCAAAGTACAATCACATTGAGTATGGAGAAGATATTCAAATTGAACTCGAGATTGCAGCTAATCAACGAGAACAATTCTTTGAAGAGATTTCACAAGCAAATCTTGTGAAACATGTTATAATACATTCGATCCGGAGGTAATAACGATGAAAAAATTAAAATTAGAAATTTTAGGTACTTTGCTCGATTCCAATCATACTGAGACAAATTGCAGAGAATGTCAAACACCCTGCAAGTCGGCATGTAAAACATCTTGTACGATTGGAAATCAAACTTGTGAAAAGCGAAAAAAACCAAACCCACGATGGATTTGGTAAAAGACCTATTACAAAAAGGTCTTTTACACTGTTTCATTTGGAATGACGAAGGGTTTCTTTTTGATCCAACTTCCAATTCTGTGTTTTCTTGCTCTGCAAAAGATGTGAAAGATACCCAAGAAGGACATCCCTCTGAAGAAATTATACAGGATATTGAAGCCCTACTCTCCAAAGGTTTTTTCCACGAAGAACAGGTTCATTTTGTAGATCAGCGTATTTACAAATCCCTTTGCTTTATTATGACTCGGGGATGCAACTTCCGTTGTCCATATTGTTTTGAGAAGGGTAAATCTCACTCTGATGATGAAGTTATGTCGCTACCTGTTATTGAAAAAGCTTTTGATTTTCTAGTAAAAAACAGTGGAGATCGAAAAGTACTAGAGTGCGATTTTTTTGGTGGAGAACCCCTTCTTGCCTGGGAACAAGTTCAAAAAGCAATCGAATTATCCCAAAGAATTACTGCTTCAACAGGAAAAAAATTCCGTTTCTCTCTCACGACCAATGCTTCTTTGTTAAATCCAGAGATGATTCAATATTTATATGACCACAATATTAGCCTGATTCTGAGTCAGGATGGTCTTCCTGAAAATCACAACCGCTTTCGAATATCTTCTGGGGGAAAACCAACCTATGAAGATGTTATGAATGCCATTCTTTCTGTTACTCAAAAATGGGAGGAAGGCTATTATGTTCGAGGGACGTATACAAAAAAGAATCTCCATTTTTTACAAGATATTCAGCATCTTTATTCCAGGGGAATTCAGAAAATTTCATTTGAACCGGTAGTGTCGGAACAAGAAGAAATTGGTTTTCAAATAACCGATATGAAACAAATTAAGGATGAATACCAAAGATTATCTATATGGGTACTTGATACATTGGCTATTGATCCTAATTTTTCTTTTTACCACTTTGAACTGAATTTAACCCACGGAGCTTGTAAAGAAAAATTGATGACAAGCTGCGGAGCTGGAGTAGAATACCTGTCCGTTTCTCCAACGGGTGAATTGTATCCCTGTCATCAATTTGACAACAACCCTTCTTTTAAAATCGGAGATGTGTTTCAAGGAGTCAATCGTCCTCAAGTAGTGGAAACCTTTAAGCAATCGACGAATATTTCATCAAAATCAGTGTGTCAACGATGTTGGGCGCGGTACATTTGCGGAGGCGGGTGTTCTGCAAACAACTACAGAATGAATGGCAACCTGTTTACTCCCTGGGAATTGGGATGTAATATTCAAAAATTACGCATCGAAGCAGCACTTTTTGTGCAGGTAAAAAACAAGAAACCTTCTTCATTACAGAAAGATATCCCATAATTTCTGTAGAATTTCTACTCGATTAGCTTTCCGATATCTGATCGAGATGTTTTTCCCTCAAAACTGATGTTTTCAACAACCTCATATGCTTTTTTGGTGGAATCAGTTAGGGTTTTTCCCATACCGACAATGTTGAGCACTCTACCTCCATCGGTGACTATAGAGTCTCCATCTATTTTTGTACCTGCATGGAAACATACGCAATTATCTTGTTTCGATATGCTTTCTAATCCATGAATTGGGTACCCTTTTGAGTAGCTTTCGGGATACCCTTTTGAGGTTAAAACAACACAGGTTGCATGAGTATTGGTTTTCCAATTCATTGAATAAGAGTCGATTTTTTTATCCTCTGCAATATCGACCATGAGGGGCAATAAATCAGTTTCCAGGAGAGGAAGTAAAACCTGAGATTCAGGATCACCAAACCGAACATTAATCTCTAAAACAGAAGGCTGATTCTTAGTATTCACCATGAGTCCTAAAAATAAGATTCCTGAAAAAGGGTTGTTCTCCACATACAAAGCATTCATGAGGGGTTCAACAATATCCTTTCGAATATTGGTGAGAATTTCTTCATTGATCCATGGGGCTGGTGCAATGCTTCCCATACCCCCTGTATTAGGACCTTGATTACCTTCTAAGGCTTTTTTATAATCTTGTGTTGGGATACATTCGAAATATTGATCTCCATGAACAATCATTTGGTAGGAAACTTCTCTACCCTCCAGGTATTCTTCGACAATAATTTTTTCACCTGCTTGCTTGTACTTCTTATGCTCCATCATATCTAGAATAGAAGCTATTGCTTCTTCTTTGGTATATACAATCACAACTCCCTTGCCCTGTGCTAGTCCATCTGCCTTTACTACGACAGGATACTTTGCAATGGATTCAAGGTGATATAATGCATCATCCTTGTTAAAAAAAGTATGATATGCTGCAGTAGGGATATTGTATTTGGTTAATAAATTTTTAGTGTATATCTTGCTTCCTTCAAGCATTGCTGCATGTCTAGAAGGTCCGAAAACAAGAATGTTTGTGTCAGCAAAATAATCTTTGATTCCTTGCACCAAAGGAAGCTCTTTCCCTACAACAATAAGTTGAATTTTATTATTTTTACAGAATGCTTCCAAAGCAGAAAAGTTCAAAATATCGGGCTCAGTATGTATTGTAGCAATTTCCTGTATACCAGCATTTCCTGGTATACAATGCAGATCTCCCATGAAAGGGCTTTGTGAAAGTTTCCAACAAAGAGCATGCTCTCGGCCCCCGCTGCCTAAAACTAAAACATTGTATTTCATAGCTAGCTCCTTTCTCTGGAGTGAAATCGTTTAATGGGTAAAATGCCTTTGACCCGTAAATACTAAGGTGATTCCTTTTTGTTTTGCTTCTTCAATTACCTTTGGGTCATTTATGGAACCACCAGGTTCTACAACTATGCCAATACCGTATTCTGCAGCCTCAGTAATAGAATCTGGAAAAGGGAAAAAAGCATCTGAACAAAGTATGCTACCATGAATTTCGTTTCCAAATCGTTCTTTTGCTCTAGATAAAGCTAATCGACTGCTATCTACACGGTTTGGTTGTCCACCTCCAATGCCAAGAGTATGAAGGTTATTGCAGATAAGAATTGCATTGGATTTTACATATTTGATTGTTTGTAATCCAAAGAGAATATCTCTTTTTTCTTTATCAGAAAGCTCTTTACCACAAACAACATCTAGGCTATCGATCAATCCACTGTCTTTGTCTTGAATCAGTATACCATTCCCTGCATCGCGCAGGTGATAAGGTAGAGAGTCATTATGCATGTGTTGAAGAATTCGGACATTTTTCTTTTTGGTTAATATGGAAAGAGCTTCCTTAGAATATGAAGGCGCACACACAACGTCAACAAAAATAGAGTGAATGTGCTCTGCAATGGAGGGAGTTACTTCTTGATTGAAAAGAAAAACTCCACCGAAAGCTGAGACAGGATCGCATTGGTAGGCATATTCATAGGCAGTTTGTAAATCATCTGCACTAGCTGCTCCACATGGATTTGTATGTTTTAAAATAATACACGATGGTTGATCTTGGCCATATTCTTCCATTAAATCAAGACCTTGCGAAATATCTATAAAATTGTTGTAAGAGAGTTCTTTGCCATGAAGTTTTTCACAATTTAGGGGCAAAGAGGTTTCTTGAAAGGAACTGGAAAGTGGTTGACAGAAATGTGCTTTTTGGTGAGGATTTTCTCCATATCGGAGTGTCTGGGTTTTTTTTAAGAACAACGGTTGAACTTCATTATTTGTAAATTCTTCCACGATACTAGCATCATATATACTTGTGTGTAAAAATGACTGAATCATACATTGAGAAGAAAATTCTTCGGTAATAGATCCTTCATGGGTAGAATATTCAGCAAGAAAACCTTCATATTGAGATGGATCTGATAATGTTACACACTCTGGATAATTTTTGCCAGAAGCCCGAAGAAGGGATACTCCCCCAATGTCGATAAGGTCTAGTTTTTCTTCCAAAGATTTTTTTTGAGGTGCCTGAGAAAAGGGGTACAGGTTGACACAGACCAAATCAAATTTCGTGATTTGATGTTTCTCATTTTCTTCTACTTCAGAAGCAATGCGTGTCCTTCCCAAAATACCACCAAAAATTCTAGGATGGAGAGTTTTTACTCGGCCATGCAATATGGGAGGAAACTGAGTGTATTCTTCTACTTTTTTACAGGAATATCCTTTTTCTACAATATAAGCATAGGTACTTTCTGTAGCATACACCTGAACACTCATTTTTGAAAGAGCGTCTAGAATAGATTCAAGACCTGTTTTGTCAAAGACAGAGATTAGGGCATTCTTAATTTTTATCATCGTAAATCAGCACTCTCCTTCCCGTGATTTCATAGTTTCCTTCAAGGACAATTCTCAGAACTTCTGGAAGAAGAATGTGTTCTCGTTCTAGGATGCGCAGTGATAATGATTCTTCAGAATCGTCATTGAATACAGGGATAATTTCTTGTGCAAAAATCGGTCCTGCATCAACATTATCAGTAACTAAATGAACCGTACACCCAGCAAATTTGACACCATACTCCAATGCTCTCTTTTGTGCATTTAATCCTGGAAAAGAGGGCAATAGTGCCGGATGAATATTGAGAATAGGACCATCAAAATGACGAATAAAATGAGAAGATAATATTCTCATAAAACCTGCCAACACGATGATATCAATGGCGTGTTTCTGGACAACTTCCAATAGCTTATCCTCATATAATTGTCGGGAGGTAAAGCAGCGGTGATCCACAATGTATGTTTGAATACCATGTTCTTTGGCAACTTGCAGTCCTTTTGCATCTTTTCGGTTTGCCAAAACGAATGGAATATTACAATCTAAAAAACTCATGTCGCGTTTTTTAAGAATTGCTTCTAAATTACTTCCTTTTCCAGAAATAAAAATTGCAACATTCTTTTTTGTCATATTCACCTCATTGGAAGTACTGTGCAAATGATTTTTGGTGGATTTGTCTGATTGTATCAATAGAAAATTCAACAACATCTTCGATTCTAAACATGTTTTTAACTGTTTTTCCTAATATATCCAGAGGAGCAACTCCAAATAGATGTTTCTGGATTGTATTTAACTCCTGCTCAGGAAAAGTGATTAAAAAACGACTATTGGATTCACTTAATAGATAAGAAGCTGGGGTAAATTCTTCAAACATTCTATTGATATGAAGCCCGATATTGTGAGTAAGCATAGATTTCACCATAGCAATCCAAATACCGCCTCGATCAATACTAATACAACTTGAAATGGTAGATTGTAAAATCAGATTTCGAACAACATCTTGTGTTCTTTTTTCAAGCAATATGTCAATTCTTGGTATGGATCCAGTTTGTAGATATTCTTTTTTTGTTTTACCAACAACAGCGCAAATTAAATCTTCTTTTGGAAAGGAAATGGATGGTTTTACAGACAGTTTCCCAGTGCCCACCATACCGATGACGGGAGTTGGATATATTCGTTGTTTTTCACCTTCATTGTAAAAACTAACATTTCCAGATACAACGGGACATTTTAAAACGGATAATGCATCATTCATCCCCTTTATACACTCTGAAAACTCCCACATTGTATGTTCTTGTGTAGGATCACCAAAATTAAGACAATTTGTAATTGCGCAAGGAGTTAATCCTAATGAAGTAATACGTCTTGCTGCTATGGAACAAACTGTTTTTGCGCCTTCATAGGGATCGATGGAACACATATCTCCTCTGCTTAAAAGTGTCATACCCACAAAATGATCTGTTCCATGAATGTAGATACAACTGGGCCCTACCCCTGGTTTTTCAACTGTACCGGCGTAAAGAGTGGAATCATATTGGTCATGAATCCAGTGCTTTGATCCAAAGTTTGGATCCCGGAGCTTATCCAGAAGGGCAGATTCTGTTTTCTCAACAGGGATATAAGTAGGTACATCCGTGACGATTGTTTTAATACGAGGGTTTCGAATGGGTTTCGTTGTGTTTTCTGGAGGATCCAGAAGAAGTTTGATGGGGACATTGCAGTGACAAGTTTCACCAGTAAAGATCTCGATGCATCCTGTTTCAGTGATTACCCCGATTTCAGCGTAATCTAGCTCCCATTTGTTTAGTATTTCTTCTATCCTTTTCTCTGCTCCTTTTTTTGCAATCAAGAGCATTCTTTCTTGAGATTCAGATAGCATGATTTCAATGGGAGTGATTCCTGGTTCTCGTCGAGGGACTTTATCAAGGTCAATCCGAATTCCAAGTTCACCTTTACCAGCCATTTCGACAGAAGAACTTGTAATACCAGCAGCACCCATATCTTGAATGGCTTCGATAAGGTCTTCTCGAATAATTTCCAATGTTGCTTCAATGAGAAGTTTTTCTAAGAAGGGATCTCCAACTTGAACACTTCCCTTTCTTTGTTTTCGATCTTCATCCAAAACGCCAGATGCAAATGATGCTCCATGAAGACCATCTCTACCGGTTTTTGCTCCCAAATAAATAACCTTACCACCGGGAGTTTTTGCAATGCTTTTTCGCAGGCTAGTTTTATCTAATACTCCAACAACCATAGCATTTACCAGTGGGTTTTCGTCATAACAGGAAGCAAAATGAGTTTCTCCACCGATCGTGGGGACTCCGACGCAATTGCCATAAAAAGAAATTCCTTCTACTACACCATTGAGAAGATATCTAGATCGGGGGGAAGTGGGATAATCAAAATGCAGAGAATCCATGCCAGCAATAGGTCTAGCTCCCATTGTAAAAATATCTCGAATAATTCCTCCTACGCCTGTTGCTGCACCTTGAAAAGGTTCCACAGCTGAGGGGTGGTTGTGACTCTCAACTTTAAAAGTAAGATATGTGTCTTCTGTTAACTTTATTACTCCTGCATTCTCTCCAGGTCCTTGTACAACCTGCTCCCCTTTGGTGTAAAGCTGGGACAGATATTTCTTGCTACTACGATAGCTACAGTGCTCGCTCCACATGGCAGAAAAAAGACCGAGTTCTACTATTTTTGGTTCTTTTCTTAGTCGCTTGACAATTTCTTGATAATCACTGATGTTTAAGTTTAATTCTTTTAATATCTGAGGATTCATTTCTGTTCCTCCAAATAAGATCGCAGAGATTGAAATAGTTGTATTCCATCTGTTGTCCTTGTCCACTCGGACAAAGCTCTTTCTGGATGGGGCATAAGGCCCACTACGTTGTGGCTGGCATTGCATATTCCAGCAATATTTTCAATGGATCCATTAGGATTTTCTGCATACCGAAAGACAATTTGATGATTGTCGATCATGGCATGCAAGGTGGCAGAATCCACTTGGTAGTTACCATCTTTGTGAGCGATGGGAAAAATGATGCGCTGTCCAACTTGAAAATGCCTGGTAAAGGGTGTTTGATTTGAAGAAACAACAAGAGGTATGTCTTTAGAGATAAATCGGGTTGTTGTGTTTCTTAGTAAAGTACCAGGAAGCAATCCAGATTCTGTTAAAATCTGAAAACCGTTGCAAATGCCAATCACGGGCCCACCACCGGATGCGAAACGTTTTACTGCCTGCATGATGGGAGAATGAGACGCTATAGCGCCAGGGCGAAGGTAGTCTCCATATGAAAAACCACCAGGTAGTATGACTGCATCTACGGAAAGAGTAGAGTCCTGATGCCATAATGGAACAGCCTCTGATTTCATTACATCTTGTACTGCTCGAATTGCATCTAAATCACAATTCGATCCTGGGAATATGACAACTCCTACTCTTCGCATGGTTCTACTTCTACAGAGTATTGCTCGGTAAGTGGGTTGGATAACAAGTCATTACACATTTTTTCTGCAAATGATTGTGCTTCTTCTTTGGATGTTGCCTCTAACAAAATGACAATATGCTTACCAATTCGAACTTGTTGGATGACTGTATATCCAAGATTAAGAAGAGCATGCTGAACGGTCTTTCCTTGGGGATCCAAAATATCCTTTTTGGGATCCACATTAATGGTTACTTTATACATCGATACCAGTCCTTTCGTAGATATAACTAACGTTTTTTAAATATTGATCGGATGAGAACATTTCTTCGATCTCCTGAGGGGAGACATATGGTTCTATTTCAGTTGAAGCGTGTAGAATCTCTTTGAAGGATTTTTTGTTCTGAAATGCCTGAAAGGAAAGTTGTTGTACCAAAGCATATGCATCTTCTCTTGAAAAACCCTTTTTAACCAAGAGTGTAAGAACTTTTTGAGAAGCAAATACTCCATGGGTTAGCCATAAATTATCTGCAATTCTGTCTGGGTGCAAAACAAGTCCATCGACAACCTGTATAAATTTTTGAACCAAGTAGTCTAATGCAATACTACTATCTGGAAGTATTACCCGTTCTGCAGACGAATGAGAAATATCTCGTTCGTGCCATAATGCAATATTTTCAAGTGCAGCAACAGAATATCCACGCAGTACTCTTGCCAATCCACATACTCTTTCAGAGAGAATAGGATTCTTTTTATGTGGCATGGCTGAGGATCCTTTTTGACCTTTTCCAAAAGGTTCTTGTGCTTCACCAACCTCGCTTCTCTGAAGGTGACGAATTTCTGTTGCAAACTGATCAAAGCAGCTCCCGATGAGTGCCAATGTAGAAATATAATGAGCATGGATATCTCTCTGAACAATCTGTGTAGCAACAGGAGCAGCTACAAGACCAAGTTCTTCTAATGCAATTCTTTCAATGGCCGGGTTTGTATTGATGAAATTGCCTACCGCACCGGAAAGTTTTGCCTGTATCACTTCTTCACGGATAGACTGTAAGCGTTTGATGTTTTGATTTGTTATGGAATACCACAGTGCAAACTTCAATCCAAAAGAAGTGGGTTCTGCATGTATGCCGTGAGTCCTTCCAATGGTGAGTATGTCTTTTGTATCAATTGCTTTTTGCTTACAAACGCTGGCAAATTGGTGCAAGTCTTCTAATAGACAATCTACAGACTCTTTGAGTTGAAGTGCTAGCCCTGTATCTAAAATATCGGATGATGTTGCTCCCATGTGAACATAACGACCTTCTGGTCCAATATTCTCAGCAACATTCGTTACAAATGCGATGACATCATGGTGTGTTACAGCTTCGATTTCTTTGATCCGATCAATTTGAAAGGAGGCTTTCTGGAGTATCGTAAAGAGTTCTTGATCAGAGATTTTGCCTTCTTTGTTCCATGCTTTACAAATTGCTAATTCAACTTGAAGCATTTGATGGAATTTGTTTTCTTCTGACCATATATGAGACATTTTTGGAAGAGAATAGCGTGAGATCATTTTTGAATAGTCTCCTTTTCTCCTGGTCCTACTGATATAATGGATATGGGACATTCGACTTCGTTTTCAATGAACTGAATGTACTCTTGAGCATGCTTTGGTAAATCAGACCATGTTTTGCAGTTGCGGGTAGATTCTTTCCAACCCGGAAACGATACATAGGTAAGATCAGTTTGATCAAAAGTAGAAGAGAAACCTTCATTGTATTTTGTACAAACCATAATTTCAGAAAATTGGTCAAGAACATCAAGTTTCATTAGTGCAATGGATGTGATTCCATTAAGATCAATGGCATATTTAAGAGCGGGTAAGTCCAACCAACCGCAGCGTCTGGGTCGGCCAGTGGTAGAACCAAATTCATGCCCTTTTTTAGCAAGTTCTTTTCCGATATCATTATTTTGTTCAGTGGGGAAAGGTCCTTCTCCGACTCTTGTGACATACGATTTTGCAATCCCAATCACCTCATGAATGCAAGAGGGAGGAATGCCTGCACCGATAACAGCACCACCAATAGTAGTTGGCGAGGATGTAACATACGGATAAGATCCATAATTGATGTCCAGCAATGTTCCCTGTGCACCTTCCAGTAAAATTCTATTTTTTTTCTTTAATGCCTTCCGCAAGATATGACCAGTATCTTGGATCATTGGTGCAAGTTTTTCTGCATACTGCAAATAGTCATTGAATATCTTCTTGGAGTCAAGCTTTATTGGCTCTTGACTAATTTGATTTAGGTACATTTCTTTTTCTTTTAAAGTTTGTTCCATTTCTTTCAAAAAGGTTACAGGATTCTTCATTGCTCTCATTCGAATCCCTAATCGATTGATTTTATCAGCATAAACAGGTCCTATTCCTCGCTTGGTAGTACCAATTTGGTTGGATCGGTTTTTCTCTAAAATAGTATCTATTTCTATATGCCAAGGGAAAATAATGTGCGCGTTTTCACTGATCAATAAACGATCTTGCACAGGGTTTGTGAGTTGGTTCGCTTCTTGTATTTCTTTCCACAATATCTCGGGATGAATGACGGTACCATCTCCAATAATTCCATAAACAGAGGAGTGTAGAATACCGGAGGGTAAAATATGAAAAACGAAGGATTGGCCATCTTGTACAATGGTGTGACCAGCGTTATTACCACCGTTAAACCGGACGACATAATCAAAATCTCGTGATAAACGGTGTACAATTTTGCCTTTTCCTTCATCTCCCCATTGCAAACCAATAATACCCAAAGTGCTACGCATTATATTCGCTCCTTGTAAAACAAATTACTTCTACTAGTATATGAAAGGAGCCGCCGATATAAAGCAAAAATAAGTCAAGTGAATTTTCATTTTTTCATTTGACAATTGAGCTGAAGGAATACAATAGATGTTTGTTAGGTTAACAAATATGACACATCAACTATTTTGGATTTACATTGTTTTATCTGTTTTGTACGGTTTTCTTGTGACATTTTTTGCCAGTAAGGTTTATTACAGAGCAATCCAAAGAAATATTGCACAGAGAAAAATGTTCTCCTGGTTCCAGGTGTTTTTTCCTCTTATTAGTGCTGTATTATTGTTTTTACCAGGTCTAGTTCATTTGTTCTATTGGATTGTGTCTTTTGTGACTTCAATTGTAACCGTAGGTTGTATGTTGATATGGTTAAAAATCCAAAATAAAAAACGAGATGCTATTTTATGAAAGAATCATTACAAGAAATTATTCAGCATTCGATTCGACCCATATTCCAAATCGAAATTGCTGGATATACATTTTGTTTTTCTTCTACTCTAGTAGCCTCATTTGTTGCAGGCTTCATCTTTCTGTTTTTATTCATAATGCTTGGAATAGCAGTAAAAAAGGGCAAACCAAAATCACTGGCAATATTTGGTGAAATTGTATATCTCGCCCTGCGATCATTTATTCGCTCTATTTTGGGCGAACATGGTGATCGGTTTGCGCCTTTTATTGGAGCTCTTTTTGGTTATATAGTTTTTGCCAATCTCTTGGGTCTTTTTTCTCCCTTGGGAGGATTGGGGCTTCACTGGGTTGTGTCCCCCAACATTGACTTAAGCTGTACTTTAGCTTTGGCTGCTACAGGTATTCTATATGTACACTTTGTTTCCATCCGCGGAATTGGGATAAAAAAATGGCTTCATCATTTTATTGAACCCTATGCTTTTATGCTCCCAATAAAAGTAATTGAAGAAGTTGTGAAACCTGTTTCATTATCTGTGCGTCTTTTCGGAAATCTTTTTGGAGAGCATGTTGTGTATGAAATCGTTTTTTATCTTATCAGCTTTTTTGTACCCGTTCTTCTCATCTTTTTAGGAATGTTTACTGGCATTGTACAAGCATATGTTTTTGCATTGCTAGTGCTTATTTATATCAAAGAAACCATGGGCGTTCATACCTAGGAGGTATTCATGGACAATGTACTTGCTTTTTATTCCATCTCCATCATTACAGCTGGAATTACGATTGCATTAGCTGTTATAGGTGCTGCATCTGCACAAGGAAAAGCAGCTGCTTCTGCTTTTGAAGCTATGGCCAGGCAGCCAGAAGCCCAGGGAGGGATCAATAGTTCACTTATTTTATCTCTAGCACTCATTGAATCTCTGGCAATTTATGCATTGGCAGTTTCGTTAATCATTTTGTTTGCAAATCCATTCTTAAGTTATGTAACCGTTCTACCATAGAGACAACATATGTTACATTTTGATTGGGTAACTTTTTTCGGTGTAATTTTCAATTTTTCTTTGGTTGTTTTCGTTTTTCTCAAATGGTTCTACAAGCCCGTGAAGCATATTATTGACCAGCGTGAGGAATCCATACGAGAAGCAGAGGCAAAAAAAGAAGAAATTCATCAAAAAGAAAGAGAAATCAGAGATAGTTGTCAGAGATCTATAGCAGAAGCAGAAGAACAAGCGCAAACGATTATTTCAGGTGCAAATGATTTATCGGAAGAAATCGTAAGTAAAGCAAAAGAAAACGCTCATGTACAAGCTAAAAATATGATTATTGCAGCAGAAGACGAAATTAATGCTTCACTAGAAGCTTCTAACAAACTGCTAAAGCAACAAGCTTTAAAGATGGCTCAAACAATCTCCAACGGAGTTATTTCCTCCATCGTGAACCAAAAAATGGATGAAATTTTCATTATGTCAATTGTCAAAAACATAGATCAAACCAAAATTGTTGATAAAACAAATCGAAGCATAACCTTTAGTGAAGCAGTTTTAGAGGCGTATAAAACCAACTCCCCTATTTTAATCTATACCACCAGGGAGTTACCTTGGGAGATTAAAGAAGAGCTTCACAAAAAAATCTCTAGCATCAAACACACTACGCCCATTATTGAATTTGAAAAAAATGAATCTATGTCGGGAGGCATCATTATTGATTTTGGTTTTATTGAAGTTGATTTTAGCTTAAATGGACAGATTCATTCCATAGTTGAGCAACTGGCATAATATGGAAACAAAAAACTCTTCTCTTTTTCAGACCCTCCAGAGTGATATCGAAAAAACACTCCGCAGTTATCAATTCAAAGGATTTATCTTTGAACAGGGAGTGATTCTTAAAATTAGTGCCTCTGTTTTAATCGCAAAAGGGATTAGTAATAGCTTTTGCGGAGAAATGATTCAGATCAATCGGGATTCGCTTGCCTATGTGTTTGGATTTATAGCAAATGATCTTGTACAACTCATTCTTTTGCAAGAAGGCTCCCCAGTTCATACAGGTGATCCAATTTTTCGAACTGGAAAATCATTGCATATTGCGGTTGGAAGATCTTTACTGGGAAGAGTAGTAAGTCCTATCGGGATTCCCTTGGATGGAAAGGGAGAAATCGTTACGAATCATTATCGGAATATTGAACAAGCTGCTCCTTCTGTTATGGAAAGGAAACCAGTTGAGGAACCGCTTCATACTGGAATCAAAGTGATTGATTCCATGATACCAATAGGCAAGGGACAAAGAGAGTTAATTGTCGGTGATCGTCAAACTGGAAAATCAGCACTTCTGATTGATACTATATTAACCCAAGCGAAAACAGATACCATCAATATTTTTGTAGCGATCTCACAAAGATCCTCTACAATAGCGTCCATTATTAGGACTTTAACAAACAAAGATGCAATTCAAAATACCATTTTTATTGTTTCTCTTGCCGAAGATCCTGCTTCTTTGCGCTATATTGCTCCTTTTGCTGGCGCAGCAGTCGCAGAATATTTCGCTTCTATGGGAAAAGATGTTTTGGTAGTGTACGATGATTTATCCAAACATGCCGAAGCATATCGAGAAATTTCTCTCTTGCTTCGTAGACCTCCTTCCAGAGAGGCTTATCCAAGTGATATATTTTACCTTCATTCCCGTCTTCTAGAAAGAGCAGGGAGCTTCCATGAAAGTATTGGTGGAGGTACAATTACAGCTTTACCTGTAGTAGAAACGCTAGGAGGAGATATTTCTCAATATATCCCGACCAACCTCATCTCTATTACGGATGGGCAGATATATCTTGAGAAAAACATGTTCAATGCAGGATTGCGGCCTGCGATTAATGTTGGACTATCTGTATCTCGAGTCGGAAGTTCAGCGCAAACAAAAGCAATGAAAAAGGTCTCTTCGGGTTTGCGTTTAGAGCTTAGTCAATACAGTGATTTAAAGGCATTTACCGAATTTGGCACTGAACTAGACACTGAAACCAAAGCAAAGCTTACAAAAGGGGAGCAATTGGTCGAGATCATGAAACAAAACGATCTTGCTCCAATTGAGATTGAAAAACAAATTTTACTTCTTTTTGCCTTTAAAAACAATTTGATGAAATCAGTTCCTGTATCAAAAACAAACCTCTACCAGGAGCAATTGTACCGATTTATGAAATCGCGCTATCCTCGTTTTGTTTCGATTTTAGAAACAAAAAAAGAAATTTCTACCAATTTGGAAAAAGCACTTCTTCGTGTGATTCAAAAGTTTACTCAAACCTTTGTTAAGACTGAAAATGAATCCATTTGAACTAAAACATAAAATTCATACTGTAAGCAATATTCACCACGTTGTTCATTCTATGGAGACATTGTCAACAATGCGAATTATCCAACTTCGCAAACAAGCTGAAACAAGAAAAGCTTACTTAAGCGAATTGGAGACTATTTTGTTTAGTTTTTTACATATTGTTCCAACTGAGATCACTCAAAATGTATTATTACAACCGACAAAAATGAAACTTTCATTATTGATTCTTGTAACCTCTGATAGAGGCTTCTGTGGTAGCATGAATCAACAATTGCTTGGAATTGCACGAAATCATGTACGAAATATTCCTTCTCTTGTAATCAGTATCGGGAAAAAAGCTGGAAATACACTCATTAAAGAAAACATTCCGGTGATTGGAATGATATCAAAGAATCTTGAAAAAACCGATCTTTCTTTTTCTCAAAATCTTGCCTCTGACATTGTGCGAGGATTTCTGAATTTTGAATTCGATTCCGTTTTTTTTGGATATATGGAATTTCGAAATCTTATTTCTCAGAGACCAATCGTAAGACAGGTTCTTCCCATTGTAGATCAATCTGCATCTTATTCTGCTCTTCGATATGATTATGAATCCGTATACTTATTGCCCTCACCAAAATCTGTATTTTCCAGTCTTGTTCACAAATACATTGACGCACTGGTGTATTCGATATTAATCGATGCTGCCACATCTGAGCAAGCAATACGAATGATTAGCATGAAAAATGCATCTGAAAATGCTGAAGATATGATTCAATCGATGCAGAAGAAATATCAAAAAATCCGACAAGAAAAAATAACCAATGAATTGATTGAACTTAATAACGACTATCTGAACTGAAGGAGCATCTATGAAAGATTCGAAGAAAATTGCATCAGACGATATTGTATCCATAGAAGGATCTGTGGTTACCATTCGTTTTTATGATACTCCTCCAGAAATATACGATCTGCTTCAGGTTGTTGATAGCGAAGGAAAAGTCTTACTTCCTTTGGAAGTTGAAGAAATTACGGGTGAGAATGAAGCGAAGTGTATTGCCATGGGTTCTACAGATATGCTTTCGGTTAGTTTACATGTACAGAATACAGGCCATCCAATACAGATTCATGTGGGACCTGACTTGTTAGGGAGAGTATTGAATGTTTTTGGTCATCCGATTGATGGCAAAGAGCCTCTTCCACAAACCAACATGACTTCCATTATTCCAACATTTCCAGAATTGTATAAAGTAGAACCTATCACAGAGATTCTTGAAACGGGGATCAAAGTATTGGATCTTTTAGCGCCTTTCCCCAAAGGAGGAAAGATTGGTCTTTTTGGTGGAGCAGGCGTAGGGAAAACCGTATTTTTAATGGAACTCATGAATAATATCTCGCAAGTTCATCAGGGCATTAGCGTTTTTGCCGGAGTAGGGGAGCGAACCCGAGAAGGAAATGAGTTGATTACAAGTATGATCGAAGGGGGCGTTATTGACAACACAGTACTAGTATTTGGACAAATGAATGAGCCTCCTGGTATTCGTCTTCGAACGCCTTATACAGCCCTAACTTGTGCAGAATATTTTCGAGACCAAGAAGAAAAAGACGTACTCGTATTCATCGATAACATTTTTCGTTACATTCAAGCAGGTTCTGAGTTATCTGCCTTAATGGGAAGAACACCTTCTGCTGTTGGATATCAATCTACACTAGCAACTGAAGTGGGAATGATTGAAGAGAGGATTCAATCCACAATGAAAGGATCAATCACCTCTATACAAGCCGTCTATGTTCCCGCAGATGATTACACTGATCCAGCTCCTGCAGCAGTTTTTACACATTTGGATGCAACAATCAGCCTATCCCGTTCTTTGGTTGAACTAGGAATTTATCCTGCTGCAGATCCGCTTGATTCAACATCCAAAATGCTAAAACCAGAAATTGTGGGTAGCAACCACTACGAAGTTGCGCAAACCGTCAAATCTCTTTTAGAGCGATACAAAGAATTGAAAGACATTATCTCTATTTTGGGGATGAGTGAATTGTCAGATGAAGATCGAATGATTGTGTATAGGGCAAGAAAGATCCAGAAATTCCTATCGCAGCCTTTCTTTGTTGCCGAGAAGTATTCTGGTAAAGAGGGAAGATATGTATCAATCGCCGATAGTGTAGAGGGTTTTTTGCAAATTATACGTGGTGACTGTGATGAAATTCCAGAGGATTTATTCTATATGGCGGGAACCATTAGGGAAGTCTGGGACCGGTTTAAAAAATGAAGTTTCGGTTGATACTCCCACAAGGAACTGTATATACCAATACAACTGACTCTATCATTGTGCCTTTAATGGATGGGCTTGCTGGTATCAAAAAGGGGCACAGTCCAATGTTAGCAGAACTAGCAGATGGTATCATCACATTACGATCTTCTGAAAATCAATCCTCTATTGTCCGATATAAAATCCGTAATGCAATGATTGAAGTGCTTGATGATCAAATCACCGTACTCACCGACGATGTTGAAATTCTAGCGCAAGATACGCACAAAACTACTATTATTTAGACCAGCAGCATTTGCTTCGTCGGTGTCAATATGGAAATCCAACATGAAGTCTCCTCGGATACGTATCATAACATTGTTAAAGATGACTGATCGTGGACCTTCTGTTTCCACAGATACAATTTCTTTGTCTTGAACCTCTAATTTTACAGCTGTTTGTGGATCCATATGGATATGACGAAGTGGGATAATGACACCTTCAGGAATGTATTTGAAGCCAGCAGGACCTACTATTAAAACACCTGGGGTTCCAGAGGTATCACCGGATTCACGATAAGGAGCTCGGATACCAAGGGTAAAACTATCTGTAACGGATATTTCTACTTGTGTAGAGTTTCTTTCAGGACCTAGAATACGAACATTCTCAATTTGACCCTTTGGTGTAACCAGTTTAACTGTTTCTTCGCATGCAAACTGACCTGTTTGAGATAGATCTTTTTTTGGGGATAAAGAGTATCCCTTTCCAAATAAAGATTCTAAATCCTCTTTAGATACGTGAATGTGTCGATTTGAAATCCCACATGGAATTTTTATCTCATTCATGAAGAGCTCCTTCTACTGCTAGTTTATTTTCAATTGCTAATTGAATGTAATGTTGAGCAGATTGTTTGATTTTTTCAATTTCATCGTTGGTTAGATCTCGAACTTTTTTTGCAGGAGAACCAAGAATAAGAGATCCATCAGGAAATGCTTTCCCTTCTGTTACAAGAGAGCCAGCTCCAACCAGAGAGTAATTACCAATTCTGGCATCATCGAGAATAGTGCATCCCATACCGATAAGAGAAAAATTACCGATAGTACAACCATGTAATATGACACCATGTCCAACTGTAACAAAGTCTCCTACATGTACAGGATCATTTTCTTTCACATGAAGAGAACACAATTCTTGAATATTGGTACCCTCTCCAATATGGATTTGAGCTAAATCTCCTCGAATAACAGAACCATACCAAATACTACTATTCTTTTTTGCTACTACATCACCCACAATAATTGAATTTGGGGCAATAAAACAGCAACTTTCAATGTGCGGTTTCCAGGTTTTAAAAGAACAAATCATTCATACCTCATTTCCATAAAATACCACATAGAGTATTTAACAAATGTTCTGAAGTTGTAAAGACGAAAATTGTAACTTTTTAAGAATGTTGAATCCAAGGGTCATTTCCTTTGCATATATACTAAATATAGTATAATAGGAGTATACCCTGCGGTGGTTGTTGTGAATGTAGGCTACGACGCTAAATGATGAATTAACCGGTTGCAATTTACTCGGAGCGGCACCTTTGCTTGCATTGGTTCCCGAACAGTATTTTAATTCCTAAATTTGGTAGTAATGCGGTTAATGGGCCTTCATTTAGACGCCATCACGGGGTTTTTAGTTTGGAGAACAGCGATGTATCGTAAAGCTATTGTCAGAAGAATTGCAGGAAAGAGCGGTTGGGTTGCTTTAGTGGACGATAATGACATCACTACATTGGATTGTTCTTCTGGAAACCAATGTAGTAACTGCCACATGGATTGCAAAAAACCTTCTCTTGTTTTTGTGGATGATGTAAATAATGCTTCAGTGGGTGATATGGTTGAGCTGCACATCAAAAATAGCTCTTTTTTGGTAGCAACAACAGTTAGTCTCATTTTTCCATTGGTGATGCTTGTTCTCGGGATTCTACTTGGACAAGGAATCCCTTCTAGGCAATTACTATTTGGTGGCATTTTTCTAGCTATCGCAGTAGTTTTTGCTATTTACTGGGATAAACATTTTAAGGCTTCTATACGAGTTTCTCAAATTATTGAGAGGTGTTATGAAGAAAAATGATTCTTTCGATGGATGGTTGGTTGGTTTTCTTTTAGGTTTTCTGGTAGCTCTTTTAACAACCCCAAAAAAAGGGCTTGTGTATTCATCGAATCAAAGAATAAATTTTCATGAGTTTTGGGTTTCTTTTGTTAAAATCCTTGAATCCATCTTTACAGTGGGTATGTCGAGAAAGGCTGATGGAAGTGCAAAAAGGAGCGAAAAATGAAAAAGTATTTTCTCTATGCGACTCTGGTTGTATTTTTCTTGACTTTTTCTTTTCCATATCAGAGTATCTATGCAGAGCAGGCTTCGATACAGATCACATCTGAAAAAACAAAATATCTTCTCCAAACTGAATCCATTGAAATTGTCGTCCACCTAAAAGAAGCTGTGGACGTTTTTGGCTATTCTTTATCCTTTTCTTTTCCTACAAACCGCATGCGATTTCTTGAATGCAGGGAAGGTTCTTTCTTTCAAACCGAGGAAACTTCATTTCAATTCAAAGTTTATGAATCTGGTCTGGTCACAATCGGTTCTGCTTTACTTGGAAAGCAAGAAGGCGTCCATGGAGAAGGGGATCTATTTACCATTGTATTAGAACCTATTCGTACTGGTTCTGTCCGATTGTCTACCGCTGATATTGTTCTCATGGATAGTCGATTAGTAGCTACCCCATGTGACTCTGCTACTTATGAAATTACGATTTATGAGGAAAGCAATGATCCTATTTTGGCAGTTGAACCTGGCGAACTCAGCTTTGGTACTGTTCAATTTGGCGAAGAACCATCAAAAACCTTTCGTGTTTTCAACACGGGAAAAAATTCATTAGCAGGAACTGTGGAATCTTTAACTCCATGGTTAAAAGTTCGTCCAAAAAAATTCGAGAATGAAGAAATCATCACTGTCACAGCTAGTACAACATTGCTTCCCCCCCATGCTGAATATGAGGGATTTTTATCCTTGCAGAGCAATGGTGGTAACTTTGAATACCGGGTTACCATTTACGTTGACAAAGATGTGGACACTGAACCACCATTTTTAAATATTCTTACTCCAGAAGCAGGATATCGCACCAATATCAAACAGATATTCTTTTTGTGTGAGACAGAACCCGGAGCATATGCGAGTATCAATGATCAACGCATTGCAGTTGACGAAGAAGATGGTGTTTTCTTTTATCGAACACTCTTAAAAGAAGGCAATAATACTTTTGTGATAAAAGTTTGGGATGTACAACAAAATTCTGCTTCCAAATCTATTCAGATTGAATTGGATACAAAAGCACCTAGTTTGACAATTGATCCAGTTCCACTTCAAGTAACCGAGCAATCCATTGATGTTTCTGGCAAAACAGATCCAGGTGCTGAGTTGATCTTCAATGGCATGGAAGTACTTGTCCAAAAAGACGGTTCTTTTCGTGTGCACTACGAGATCATACATAAAATTAATCAACTCATTTTTACCGCAATGGATGATCTTGACAACGAAGTAACGAAATATGCTGTATTCTTTTACAAACCTCCCTATGACAATATTATTATTCTCTCCGTCGGAGAGACTGTCGGAATATTCAATGACAAAGAATTCTTCTTAGATGCGCCTCCACAAAATGTTAATGGTCGAATTTTTGTGCCCATACGGGCGATAGCTGACATATATGGAGCCGATATTGAATGGAATTCGGATACAAAGGAAGTACACATATCTCTTGTTGGTGTCCATGTTTTCTTGAAAATTGGCGATACGAAAGCCACCATACGTCATGATAAAACTGGAGCAAGAAATGTTACTTTAGAAGCACCTCCATTTATTGCAAGTGGAAGAACCATGGTTCCGCTACGGTTGATTTCCGAATCCTTTGGTGCAAAAATCGAGTATATACCTGAAACCAAAGAAATCATGATTCAGTTCTAGGAGTTTTTTGTGGATAATAACATCTCTTGTTCAGTGAAACCAATCACTCCGAAACTAAAGACCAATTATATCGGAGTTATTCTTGGTACATTTGTAGATGCTTTTGGATATGCCCTTTTTCTAATACCGAATAAACTTACTCTTGGTGGAGTAACAGGTATTGCCATCATCATATACCACTTATTAGATGGTGTTTTATCGGTGGGTATGATCTATATCGTTCTGAATATCCCTATCTTTATATGGTCTTTTTTCAGATTGAAACGAAGAGTAATTGTTACTACTCTCATATCGGTAGTAGCGAATTCATTTGCAATTGATTTTTTTAGTGCTTATGTTGTTCCTCACTTGGGTATACACCCCGATATGATGATCTCTGTTTTATACGGAGCTGTTCTATCGGGATTTGGCATTGGTATGTTGTACCGATCCTACGGATCCCTTGGGGGTACGGACATGTTAGCGCAAATTTTGAAAACCTATTCCAATGCTTCTTTTGGACAGATTGTCATGATTTTAGACGGAGTAGTCATTTTATCTTCGGCGATTATTTTCCAAGATGCTGAATTAGCTCTATTACCTTTATTAGGAATCTTTATTGTAGGAAAAATGATCGACGTAGTTCAAGAAGGTTTCTCTACCTCAAAAGCTTCTATGATCATCACATCCAAAGAAGATGAAGTGAAGACATTTATTATCCAGGAAATGGAACGAGGCGTTACGATTATAGATGGAAAAGGTGGATATACCTCAACTGGAAAACGAATTCTTCTCTGTGCTTTTTCAAAAAGACAGTATTCTACTTTCAAAAGAAGAATTTTGATGATTGATCCTACTGCTTTTGTCATGATTGGTACCCTCGATGAAGTTATGGGAGAGGGATTTGAAAGAAAACGAGACGAATAGATGAGTAGTATTCCAATCTTACAAATCAAGGCTATCTCGAAATCATACCCCCGGGGCGTTTTAGCTTTACATAATGTTAGTTTTTCTGTAGCAGAACAAGAATTCGTCTACATTATGGGGCGTTCCGGTGCAGGAAAAACTACCCTTTTTCGAATTATAACAAAGCAAGAAGAACCAGACAGTGGTGAAGTATGGATCGAGGATGAACTCATATCTCCTGTTTCTAGAACAAAGAAGTATCTCGTACGCCGAAAAATTGGTGTGGTTTTTCAAGATTTCAATTTGATTGACTACAAAACAGTTTTTGATAACGTTGCTTTTGCTCTAGAAATCCGAGGATTCTCAAAAAAATATGTTCGCAAACAAGTGGAACTAGCTCTTGATATTGTGGGTTTATCCGATCGTCACAAAAACTACCCACAGATGTTGTCTGGAGGGGAACAGCAGCGAGTAGCAATTGCTCGAGCTATTGTAACCAAACCGCGTATCTTACTTGCCGATGAACCAACGGGCAACCTGGATTATAAGACTTCTGAAAGTATCATGGAGCTTTTCTCAAGAATCAATCAAATGGGTACCAGCATACTGATGGCAACCCATGACTTGGACATCGTGAGTGGTACGGGCAGGCGAATCATTATTTTGGATCATGGAGAAAAAATGGGAGAAAAACATGGCTAGTTCATTACGAGAAACTAAACAGATTTTTTCCCGTAATCCTGCAAGTTACATTATCTGCACCATTAGCTGTTTTATTTCACTATTTTGCATAGGTATCATAGCAGTTTTTGGGATTTTTGTGTACCAGGGAGCACAGGCAGTGGGATCAAGATTTTTGAATATCACTGCTTTTTTTGAAAAAACTGCAAATCATGAAGACATAAACCAAGCAATTCTTTCTATTGAGAGTATTGAAGGGGTGCAGAACGTTCAATATGTTTCCCCCGAAGAAGCTTTGTCTCTGCTACAAGAAGAGTATCCAGATATGGAGACATCCTATAATCCCCTTCCCTCTTCTCTTCGTATTGAACCTAAAAATTCATCTTACGTTCGTGAAATCATTGTTTTTTTGCAGTCTATTTCAACTGTGGAGTACATAGAAGACACTTCTGAAGCAGCAGAGAACTATAGCAATATTATCCGTATCATGCTAATCTTGGGTATTGCGCTCCTCCTCATTTTTCTACTCGCTTTTGTTTTTTCTGTTACTTCTTCCATTGGGATTTCTGTTTTTTCTTTCCGGAAAGAAATCAATATTATGCAATTACTTGGCGCAACACCATCTACCATAAGGTTTCCATTCATATTCATTGCAGCGATTAGTGCTCTAATTGGAGGGATAGTGAATGCTTTCGTGCTCATACCGGTCGTAGAATATGTATATCAGTTTTATCAGTCGTTTCTCTTTTTTTCCCCCATTAGCATGGATACACGCTTTATTAGCCTACAATTAGGAGTAGTTCTTCTATGCATTGGTTTCGTTATCTCCATTCTATCTTCTATCTTTTCTGTGAATAGGTATATGCGATGAGAAAATTCTTATCACTCTGTATCGTAGTTTTCCTACTGGGGGGATTTTTTGTTTCATTACCTTCTTCGGTCCAATCAAAACCAAGCTTACAAGACCAGATTGATCAATTGGAAGAAAAAAAGAAAAGAGAAGAGGCTGCACAGGAAGATTTAAAACAAACAATTGCCAAAGAACGGCAGAAATTTGAGAATCTTCAACACCAGAAAGATGACTTAACTGTAGAACTGAGTGACTTAGAACAAGAGATTTCCAGGATTCAAACGGAGATTACACAACTACAGCAAGAAGAAGAATTTCTTAAAAATACGTATCTGATTACCCAACAAGAAATTGACTTGCTTGAGGAATCAATACGAGTAAAAGAAAATCAGTTGGATGGTTTGATCAACGCTTTGTACAAAGATTATTGTTCTCGCTATAACAAATATCTTTTTTCTTCTGCCAACATCAATGAAATCCTTGATAAGGGGATATATTTGAAGTATCTGTATGAAACCGACCGAGAATTTTTCTCGGAGCTCAAAACAACCAAAGAAATGTTAGCAGAGAAGAAAGATGTGCTTATCAATGATCAGATAAGGCTTCTCGAAGTAAAAAAAGAGATTGAAGTTAAGTTTGACGATTTAGAAAATGCTCGAAATCGAAAAGACCACGAAATTCAAAACATTCAATACTTAGCATCCAATAGCCAAGACGTGGTAGAAAAGTCATTACAGGCTCTGGAGGAGTCTGAATCAACTGTTCAATACTTTATCACACAAATTGTTGAGCTCCAACGGAAAAAAGCGTTACAGAATAAAAAAATGGGAGCCTTGATATGGCCAGTTGAAGGAATTGTAAGTTCTGAATTTGGTATGCGTATGCACCCCATATTTGGGGTATACCGTATGCACACAGGAATTGATATTGACCAACGCTATGGGTACAAAATTAAAGCTGTATCCGATGGGACAGTGGCATTTTCTGGATGGCTCACTGGGTATGGGAATTGTGTTATCATTCAGCACGATATCGAATATAGCACTCTCTATGCGCATATGAATAGTCGATATGTTACGAAAGATCAACAAGTTGTGCAAGGTGAAATTATTGGAGAAGTAGGTTCAACTGGGTGGTCAACAGGACCTCATTTGCATTTCGAAGTTCGCAAAAATGGTGATTATGTAAATCCTCGCGATTATTTACCCTAGTTTTTTGTTGAATTTACCCCTCTTTTTTCTATCATCAAATAACCAATGAACTGTATAGGAGATGTATGAACTTGAAAAATAAATTTTGGATCACACTTGGAATAGTACTGATAGTAGGGATTGTCGGATTTGCAGGTGGGTACATGTTTGCTAGCCGTCAACTGGGTCTCTTGTCTTATCCAGCTTCACAATTCGCACTCCATACTATTCAAGAGTTCTTTGTAGATCCTATCAATGATGAAAACCTGGCACGAGGAATCGTATATGGTACCGGAGATCCTTATTCGACCTATTTCACCGAAGACGAATATGATTCTTTTTCTACGCAGATCTCCGATCACTATGTAGGCATTGGTGTTGTGATCAATGATAGATTAGAAATCAATCGTGTTTTTCCTCAATCACCTGCAAGCGAAGCAGGGGTTCAAGTGGGGGATTTTATTGTTCAAGTCAATGGGGAGAGCATGTTTGGAAAAGATTCCACCTATGCTTCTAATTTGATTCGTGGGCCAGAGGGCTCTCAAGTCGAGATTGTTTTTCAAAAACCAGGTGAGTCCAGTAGGACAATTCTTCTCCCAAGAAAACAAGTAAAAATCCAAACCATCTTTGGAAAAATGTTAAATGAATCAACCGCATACATTCATATTTTGTCCTTTAATTTTGGTACAGCCAGAGAATTTACACAAATATATCAAGAATTAATGCTTCAAAAGCCTTCCTATTTTATTTTAGATCTTCGAGATAACGGCGGAGGAGTTTTAGAAGAAACGCAGCAAATTGCAGAGTATTTTCTTCCAAATGATTCCAACCTTTTTTGGACGATAGGGAAAAATAAACAACCATCGCCACGAAAGATGTATACAACAAAGTGCATCGATATCCCATTTGTCATTCTTATTAATGGATATTCTGCTTCTGCCTCAGAAGTTTTATCTGGTGCCGTGCAAGATTATAAAACAGGCACATTAATTGGAGAGACTTCTTTTGGCAAAGCATCTATTCAACGAGTCTTCTCAGTTCTACCAACAGGAGGGGCAATCAAGCTGACAGTAGAGAAGTATTTAACCCCATTGAAAAGAGATATTATGGAAAAAGGGATTGAACCAGATATTGTGGTTGAAACCGAAGAACCCTTTTCCAGTACTATAGATGATCCAGTTATTCAAAGAGCTTTAGATTTTTTTATGAAAGGAAAGTAGCATACATTGACAACAAAATTTTTTGTAGAAAAGCCGTACCAAAAATCGAGTGAGGAACTTTTACGAACAACAGAGTCTTCTCTTGAAAAAGGTCTCACTACAGCACAGGTTTCAGAAAGACTGGCATTGATTGGCCGAAATACAATTTCTTCGGGGAAAAAAACATCTGCCTGGAGAATGTTGTTAAATCAATTTCAAAGTCTTTTGATCTACATTTTATTGTTTGCTTCTGCATTGTCTTTCTATATGAAAGATACCACAGAAGCCGTTGCCATCCTGATCGTTGTTATTCTCAATGCACTTCTTGGATTTGTACAAGAATATCGCGCAGATGCCTCCATCAAAGCAATTCAATCCCTTGTGAATCCTGAATGTATTGTCATTCGCGATCACGAGAGAAAGTCTGTACCAAACGAAGAATTGGTACCCGGTGACATTGTCCTTTTAGAAAGCGGCAGCAAGGTTCCTGCTGATATTCGAATTCTATCTTCTACAGATGGATTCAAGGTAGATGAATCGATGCTGACAGGAGAATCTGTTTCAATTCTGAAGAATAGCATTATGATGGAAGAAGATGTATCCAATCCAGGCGATGTTCGCAACCAATGTTATATGGGCACCATTGTAACAGACGGAAAAGCGACGGGTATAGTAGTTTCTACCGGTGGGCAAACCGAACTTGGAAAAATTGCTTCCTTAACCGGTGAGGTGAAAGAAGAAAAAACACCTTTGGAAAAGCGCATGGATGTTTTTTCTCAAAGTTTAACCTATATACTTGGTTTCATCTGTGTTTTAGTTTTTGTCCTTAATATTCTACAAGGAAAAGAATTTCACGAGACTCTTCTATTTGCTATTGCATTGGCGGTAGCAGCAATACCAGAAAGTTTGCCTGCAGTTACCACGATTGTCTTGTCCAATGGGGTTTCGCGAATGAGCAAACACAAAGCAATTGTAAAAAAATTAGCTTCTGTTGAAACACTCGGATCCACGACTGTGATTTGTACAGATAAAACAGGTACTCTCACAGAAAACAATATGAAAGCAATTAAAATTCTGACGAATATTGAAGAAAGAAATATTCCCAAAGACGTATCAGAAGATTCTTCTACAAGGTTGCTTCAGGAAGTGTTTTATTTTGCTAATGATGCTGAGATTCATCAAGAGTTTTCATCCGGAGATCCAACAGAAATTGCATTGCTAGAAATTGGTAAACCTTTGGATGCCTTGTACAAACAGATCCGTTTTCAGCGATCTCACGAAATACCATTTGATTCGACCAGAAAAATGATGAGCGTCATGGTAACAAAAGATGATGACAAGTTTTTTTACACCAAAGGAGCATGGGAACAAGTTTCGGAAAAATGCACCGAAATTGTTATCAATGGCAAATCTATTCCATTCACCGATGAACTACGAAGAAAAATTAACGATTTTGTTCTTACCTGGAGTCAGGATGGATACCGGATTTTAGCATGTGCTTACAAGAAAAATCCAAAAACCAATGAAGAGAAAGACCTTGTATTCATTGGAGTTGCTGCACTGCGGGACCCCATACGAAAAGAAGTGTTTTCGGCAATTCAAAAGTGTCAGGAAGCTGGCATACGAGTAATTATGGTTACAGGAGATCATGCAGAGACTGCAAAAGCGTATGCTCGTGAGTTAAGAATCAATCAGCTCTCCAATAAAGCTTTGACGCATAATGAAGTAAGTAAATTGTCTGACGATGAGTTACTACAGGAGTTAAAAACTTGTTCCGTATTTGCTCGTATTAATCCTGAGGATAAATATCGCATTGTATCTGTGCTGAAAACTCAGGGAGAAATTGTTGCTATGACGGGTGATGGTGTTAATGATGCTCCAGCACTGCGCAAAGCAGACATAGGTGTCGCGATGGGTCTGCGAGGCACAGACTTAGCTAGAGAAGTTTCAGAACTTGTTCTTATGGATGACAACTTTGCCACCATTGTGCAAGCGATCGAAGAAGGTCGTGTGATTTACGACAATATCAAGAATACGATCTTCTTTCTACTCTCCTGCAATATTGGCGAAATTTTGCTTGTTGTGACAGCTATTCTTTTTGGAATGCCAGCTCCTCTTGGCGCATTACAGCTTCTATGGCTGAATCTCATTACCGATAGCTTCCCTGCACTTGCCTTAGGCTTTGAAAAAGCAGGCAAAGGGATTATGAATCCACGAGATCAAAAAGAAAACCAGTTTTTAAATCGTCCCTTTATGACCAGGGTTGTCTTTCAGGGTCTTTTGATTGCCGCTGGTGCCTTTTGGATTTATTATGAGTACTATTTTGGTACCTTTGACAATCGAGTGCTATTTGCTTCTACTGCATGTTTTGCAGGTTTAATTACAATTGAACTATTCCGTGCACTATCCGCACGATCGCAAAAACGGTTTTTGTTTGAAATGGGATTTTTTACAAATAAATATGTGATTTTTGCTCAAATGATCTCCTTTGGATTCATGATGCTTGCGCTATATGGTCCAGTTGCAGAAACCTTTTTTCAATCAGTACCCATACAAACTTCCCAATGGATCAATATTCTCATTATTGCATCACTAGTGCTTATTGGTGCGGAGGTGCAAAAGTTTATTCTACGGAAACAAAAATGATCGAAAACACATTCATCGTTGTTTCGGGTCCATCAGGTGTTGGCAAGAAAACGGTGATACAAGAATTGCTTACACTTACCGATAAAGTTCTTTTATCGGTAAGTGCCACTACTCGCTCTCCTCGTAAAGGAGAAAAAAACGGCATTGATTATTGGTTTGTTTCCAATGATGAGTTTCAAAAAAAGATTCAAGACAACCTGTTGATTGAATGGGCAAAAGTTGGAGAATACTATTATGGAACTCCCTCTTCGAATGTAGAACAAGCAAAAAAACAGGGCAAGTGGCTGCTTTTGGAAATTGACGTGCAAGGCGGGATAAACATTATGAAGCAATATCCTCAGAACGTTGTTTCTATTTTTATTATTCCTCCCACTTTTGAAGACCTATATAGAAGACTGAAAAATCGTGGCACAGAAACAGAAGAAGAAATCCAGAAAAGGCTACAAATTGCGAAAGTTGAACTTTTATACAAAAATCAGTATGATTTTACAGTTAAGAATGATACACCAGTGAATGCTGCAAAAAAGATGAATCAATTTTTATTGGAGGAACTCCTGTGCAAGAAAAAGATGTGACCATTGAAGACCTGTTAAACAATATAGATCCTGATAAATACAGTATGGCATTGCGAATCATTTTGCAAAGCATAAAAGTGTCGAAACATCGTGAAGCTGTTTTTCCAGTTGGAAATTTTTATACAAATATTATCAGTGACGCAAAAAAAACGATGTTTCTTGGTGAACAAATTGATGATGAAAAACCGGATCCCTTTAAGCCAATAGAGTAGACATGAACTATTCTGATATTCTTCACCACTTACCACATCGATATCCTTTTTTACTTGTGGATCGAGTATTGTCTATATCAGATGATTCTATTCAAGGTCAAAAAAATGTAACAATGAACGAACCCCAATTTCAAGGGCATTTTCCAGAAAATCCTATTTTTCCGGGAGTTCTCATTGTCGAAGCTCTTGCACAATTGTCAGGTATTTTCGTATCCGAGAAGCATTCTTCTCAAAAGGAGCAAGTGGGGCTTTTTGCTGGTATCGAAGATTTTTCTTTCAAAGGAATTGTCAGACCTGGTGATGTGCTATTGTTGAACTCAACTCTTCATCGAAAAAAATTCACCGTGTTTGTTTTTAATGTTTCTGCAACCGTTGACGATACCATTGTTGCTAACGGAAGAATCAAAGTAATCCTTAGCGAAAAAGGAAGATCAATGTGAAAAAAGTTCTGATTCGTGGTGTTGGTCATTATGCTCCTGAAAAGAGAATAACAAATGAGTTTCTAGCCACAATTGTGGATACTAATGATGAGTGGATTCAAACAAGAACTGGTATTCAATCAAGAAGGTTCCTGTCAGAGGATCAAACTACTTCCGATATGGCAGCAAAAGCCGCTCAAATGGCACTAGATGAAGCTGGTATTCAGTCTGATGATATTGATTTAGTAATAGTGGGTACATCTTCTCCTGATATGTTGTATCCTTCTACCGCCTGTGTTGTTTGTGACAAAATTCATTTAAAGAATCCAGCCGCTTTTGACTTACAGGCGGGTTGTTCTGGTTTTGTATACGGACTTACTACTGCTACCCAATTTTTACGAACTGGTTTGAAAAAGAACGCACTTGTAATTGGAGCTGATGCTATATCTCGATGCATTGATTTTTCTGATCGAGCCACATGTGTCTTGTTTGGAGATGCTGCAGGAGCAATGATTTTGTCATCCTCCGATGAAGGTACTGACCAAATCCTTTGCTCCATTGAAGGTACGGATGGCACAGGAGGCAAATACCTTTCGATGCCTGCTGGTGCAGCTCAAAAACCTGCCTCCATTTACACTTTAAGAAATCATGAACACTCCGTGCATATGAACGGAAAAGAGATCTTTAAATTTGCTGTACGAATCAGCATATATATGATTGAAAACATGCTTGAACAAACAGGTCTATCTATTGACGATATTGATCATTTTGTTTTCCATCAAGCCAATGTCCGCATTATTGATGCAGCTGTTAACCGAATGGGTTTTCCCAGAGCAAAAGTGATCTATACTTTACAAGAATACGGGAACACCTCTTCCGCTTCTATCCCCTTAACTCTTTCACTTGCGAAGCAAGATGGCAGGATTAAGAAAAATGACATTGTTTTAATGGTTGTTTTTGGAGCTGGACTCACTTATGCTGGGTCTATTGTCAGGTGGTAGCAATGATAAACACAAAAAGCGCACTTATCACTGGGGCAAGCAGAGGAATTGGTAGAGAAATTGCTTTGCATTTTGCCAAGGAAGGATATTATACCGCTATCAATTATCCTTTTGAGGCAGAAAAAGAAAATGCACTGCAAACCTTGAGTGAAGTTCAATCCCTTGGTGCCCAAGGAAATATCTACGAAGCAGATGTTTCTGATCTGACTGCAGTAGAAAATATGGTGAAAAATCTTAAAAATGACATAGGTACCATTGATGTTTTAATAGCAAATGCTGGTATCACAAGCGATAAGTTGATTATGAGAATGACCCCAGAAGACTGGGATCGCGTTATCCACATCAATCTTACAGGTGCATTTAACTGTACAAAAGCAGTTACGAAAGAAATGATGAGAGCAAAGCAAGGTCGCATTGTTTATATTTCTTCCGTGATCGGCATTATCGGTAATGCCGGACAAGCAAACTATGCTGCCTCCAAAGGAGGCATGATTGCTTTATGCAAAAGTGTTGCAAAGGAGTTTGGATCTCGTAATATAACAGCAAATTGTGTTGCACCTGGTTATATCATGACAGAAATGACACAAAATCTGCCCAAAGAGGCAACCGATCAGTTTATGTCAAGGGTATCTTTAAAACGTTTTGGAACCATGAAAGATATTGCAAATGCAGTTTTGTTCCTTTCATCCGATCAAGCTTCCTACATTACAGGGCAAGTTTTGGTTGTTGATGGAGGATTAACACTATAATTTAGGAGGGTCACATGACCAGAGAAGAAGTTTTACAAAAAGTAGTTCCTGTTATTTCTGATAAATTGGGCATTAATGAAGATCTTGTTGTAGAAGAAGCACATTTCATTAATGATCTTGGTGCCGATTCATTGGGCTTGGTCGATATTACAATGGCATTGGAAGAAGAATTTGGTCTTGAAATACCAGATGAAGATGCCGGTAAGCTTGAAACTGTTGGCACAATGATTGATTACATCGTAAAAGCGGCATAAATGAATGTACGACGCGTAGCGATAACTGGCTTAGGCATGGTATCACCCGCAGGACTTTCTGTAGAAGAGAATTTTCAGAATTTCCTACAAGGCACATCCTATGTAGACACTATTACTCATTTTGATCCAACAGATTTTAAAGTAAAAATTGCTGCTGAAATTCCAAATTTTGATCCCACATTGTATATGTCCAAACCAGAAACCAATCGAATGGATCGCTTTGCACAGTTAGCTATTGCAGCAGGAACAGAAGCTTTTCAGGATGCCAATATACAGCTCACAGAGGAACAAAAACAGCGTTTTGCTGTTATTGTGGGAACTGGTATTGGTGGAAATCAAACGTTCATTGATACCTGCGAAGTATTAGACAAACAAGGTCCTTCGAGAATTAGTCCTTTCTTTATACCAAAATTGATTGGTAATATGGGCGCAGCACTCCTTTCTATTCGTTATGAAGCGAAGGGATATTCCTCTGACGTAGTAACTGCATGTGCATCAGGTACAAATGCTATTGGAGATGCATACAATCGAATTCGATTTGGACTTGAAGATTTCGCTCTTGCAGGTGGTGCAGAAGCCCCTGTCACTCCAATTTCAATTGGCGGATTTGCAGTTATGCGTGCTTTAAGCAAGCGAAATGATGATCCAAAAAGAGCATCCAGGCCATTTGACAAGGATCGTGATGGCTTTGTTGTTGGTGAAGGAGCAGGCATTTTATTCTTAGAGGAATGGAATCATGCAATCCAAAGAGGAGCTCGTATTTACGGTGAAGTTGTTGGATATGGAGCAACGTGCGACGCATTTCATATTACCAAACCATCTCCCGATGCATATCAGCAGACTCGATGTATGCAATTAGCCATCGAAGAAGCAGGAGTATCTCCCCAAGAGGTGACCTATATCAATGCACATGGTACTTCCACGGAAGCGAACGATATTACGGAAACTCTTGCTATCAAGAATCTTTTAGGTGAACATGCATACAATGTCCATATCCATTCTACAAAATCTATGATCGGACATACTCTAGGTGCTGCTGGTGGAGTTGAAGCTGTTGTCGCAGTAAAGACGATTTCTACTGGCAACATACATCCCACCATTAATCTTGAAAATCCTGATCCACTTTGTGATTTGGACTATACGGCCAACACTTCAGTTCATGCAAACATTCAGTATGGCCTATCAAATTCTTTTGGATTTGGGGGACACAATTTCTCACTTTTATTCAAGAAAGGACCTGCATGAATCCACTAGATTTTAGTTCTTTTTCGAAAAGAAATTCCCCAAAGAAGTCTACAAAACTAGACCAAACTTTGTCCGAAAAAAACTGGATCAAGTGTCCTAAATGTGGAATTCTGATTTACGAAAAACAATTAAAAGAACAATGGAATGTTTGTCCAAAATGTGAATATCTCTTTCGTCTAGATTCTGAGGACCGCCTTAGACTCATTTTAGATGATGGGAGTTTTGATGAGTTTTATTCAAATCTGCGACCTACCGATATGCTTCAGTTTACTGATCATGTTTCTTATCCGGAAAGATGCAAGCAAGCTGAAGCAAAAACTGGTTTATCGGAAGCCATTCGCGTGGGAATTGGAAGCATAGATAACCAGCTGATTGTAGTTGGAATTATGGATTTTCGCTTCATTGGGGGAAGCATGGGAATGGTTGTTGGAGAGAAAATTGTTCGAATTGCCGAATATGCTCTTCAAAACCAACTGCCTCTTCTCATTGTTTCCAGTTCTGGCGGTGCTCGTATGCAAGAGGGAATGTACTCTTTGTTACAGATGGCAAGAACGTCTGCCGCGATAGGCAGATACCAAAAATCTGGGGGATTGTATATTTCCCTTTTGACACATCCGACCACCGGAGGTGTTAGTGCCAGTTTTGCGTTTCTTGGAGATATTATTATTGCAGAACCAGGAGCTCTTATTGGTTTTGCAGGACCACGTGTGATTGAACAGACAACGAAACAAAAATTACCAAACGGATTCCAGACTTCGGAATTTTTACTTGATCATGGTCAAATTGACAAAATTGTAAAAAGAAAGCATATCAAACAGCATTTATCCACTCTTCTTCTTTTTTATTCAAGAGGGATTCGTACATGAAAAAAACCGGTTCTATAACCTGTCCTTTTGAATTTCCAATTGAAGAAATTGAGAAGAAAATTCAAAGCGTTAATAACGAAGAGTCCTTATCGAATAAAGATGAAATCTTACGATCCCTGTATGCTGAAAAAGAAGAAAAAATTCATGAAGTTTATAACTCTTTGAATCGATGGGATATTGTGCAGATCGCGCGTCATCCGGATAGACCAAAAACCCCCGACATCATTGCTCAGTTGATTCCTGACTATATTGAATTTCATGGAGATCGACTCTTTCGTGATGATCCTTCTGTGATGGGAGCTATGGGAACTTATCATGGAAAAACCGTCATGATGATAGGTCATGATCGAGGATCATCCACAAAAGAAAAGATCCGGAATCAATTTGGAATGGCAAGCCCAGAAGGTTATCACAAAGCACTTCGATTAATGCAATTAGCCGAAAAGTTTCATGCTCCCATTGTTACATTAATTGACACCCAAGGGGCATACCCCGGAATTCAAGCTGAAGAAATGGGACAATCTGCAGCCATTGCCGGAAATTTAAAAGAAATGTTCCAGATTCGAGTTCCCATAGTGAGTATTGTTATTGGAGAGGGTGGCTCTGGTGGAGCTTTAGGTATTGGCATTGGAAATGCTGTCCTTATGATGCAATATAGTATTTACTCTGTAATTTCTCCAGAAGGGTGTGCTTCCATTTTATGGAGAGATCCTTCGAAAGCTTCAAAGGCAGCTGAAAAATTACAATTAACAGCCCAGGATCTTATGCAAAGAAGTCTTATTGATCAGGTGATTCCAGAACCTCTAGGAGGGGCCCATAGAAGTCCGATAGAAGCAATTCATCAATTGGATCAATCTCTTTATCCACTTCTCTTGCAGCTGATAAAGCTTGATGAACAGGAATTGCTGGACGACCGATACGAAAAATTTAAAAATATTGCCTCGATCTCTTTCTAGTCCTATGTCTGTTCGACAAATTGCCACTACAGCTCTTTTTATTGCCTTATTATCCATTGGATCAATGATATATCTTCCGATTGGTCCTATTCCTTATACACTACAAACTTTTTTTGTTTTTTTAGCAGGAATTCTTTTAGGAAAGAAATGGGGAACTATTGCAATAGCAGTATGGATCCTTCTAGGGCTTATTGGTATTCCTGTCTTTTCGCAAGGAAGAGCTGGCGTTATGATTTTATTGAGTCCAACGGGTGGTTTTTTGATTGGCTTTTTAGCAGCATCTTTCACTATGGGATGGTATCTCGAAAAGAAGAAGAACGTTTTTTCAAACGCTCTTGCCTCTATTTTTATTGGTCTTTTTTGGATTTATCTTTTCGGAGGAGTAGGGTTTTACCTTCACTCCATTTGGGTGATTCACAATCCATATTCATGGCAAGAGATCTTTCAATATGCAATAGCTCCTTTCATACTAGTTGATTTGGTAAAAGGAGTGTTGGCAGCTTTGGTTGGTGTAAAAATACGATCTATATTTCATACAACAGGGGTATATTCGATATGAGTACTCCATCTTTACAATGTTTATTACTACTAGCAATTGCTACCCTATTAACACTTCTATTGGTCCCTTATTTTCGTAAGTTGGGTTTGCGATTTTGTATTGTAGACAACCCACAAAAAAAAGAAAAAGACAAACACGGTAATTGTAGAGAGAAAGTTCATAAAAAAATCACACCATTAACGGGTGGTTTAGCTCTTTTTGTATCTTTTTGGTTGGCTGTTTTTCTAACCATACCACTAAATCAACAGATTTTTGGAATTTTTTTGGGCTCTCTCTTCATCGTTACTGTGATGGCATTGGATGATAAAGTAGACCTGAAACCAGGAGTTAAACTCATTGCCCAGTGTATTGCTGCTGCTATCCCCATTTTTTTTGGAGTACAAATTCGATATATATCCAATCCTTCAACGGGGTTGTATTTTGATATTGGTTTTTGGGGAGTTCTTTTTAGTATTCTATGGAGTGTTGCCTTCATGAATGCAATGAACCTTATTGATGGACTAGATGGTCTAGCAACAGGTATTGCAGGAATTGCACTTTTATCGATGTTTGTCGTAGGAATGCTGAGTGGCTTTGTCATTCCATCCTTCTTTGCAATTGCTTTGGCTGGATGTTGCTTTGCATTTCTGCGATATAATTTTTATCCAGCTAGTATTTTTCTAGGGGATTGTGGTGCCCATTTTTTAGGATATATGATTGCAGCTATTTCAATTTGGGCAGGATTGAAAACAACCTCTGGGATTGTCTTGCTAATAGCATTAGTTGGGTTTGGTATACCCATATTTGACGTCATTTTTTCTATCATCACAAGATCTCGAAAAGGAAAGAAAATATACGAAGCTGATTTGGAAAACATACATTACCAGTTACATCGAAAAAAAGGATGGGGACAGCGTCGTATTGCTTTGGTGTTTTATGCTATAACTGCTTTGTTGTGTCTGATCCCAATTTTGTTGCTATACTTATAATCAATTCTAGATCATGAGGGATGTATGTATAAACCTACACTGCTGATAATATTTGGAACAAGACCCGAGGCAATTAAAATGGCTCCCTTGGTGCGAATATTCCAAGCTGACTCTTCATTTCAAACAAAAGTCATTGTAACAGCACAACATCGAGAGATGTTGGATCAAGTACTTCACCTGTTTTCTATTCAGGATGATTATGACTTCAACCTTATGAAAGAAAAACAATCTTTAGAATCTGTAACCACAGGAGTTTTGGATGAATTGTCAAAGGTGATACAGAAGGAAAATCCACAACTTGTTTTTGTTCACGGCGATACAACTACTACCTTTGCAGCTTCTTTAGCAGCTTTCTATCATCATGTTCCCATCGCTCACATTGAAGCTGGATTACGTTCATATGATATGCAGAATCCATTTCCTGAAGAAATGAACCGAACATTATGTGATCAGATTGCCAATCTTCACTTCTGTCCAACCGTGCAAGCTAAAGAAAACATTCTTCAAAGCAAAACCCAAAGTTCTATGGTATATGCTACGGGCAATACCGTTGTTGATAGTTTGCTTTGGGTTGTATCTCACATTGAATCTAATCAACCTAAGCTGCTGGAAAATGATATGCCGGGTATTAAAAGAATTCTTGTTACTCTTCATCGAAGAGAATCTTGGGGTCAACCCATTGAAAATGTTTGCAAAGCGTTGCATGATATTGCCAGTCAAAATTTGGATGTTCAGGTGATTTTCCCTGTACACAAAAACCCCGTTGTTCGAGAATCTGTGTTTTCTTGTTTAGGCGATCTTGCGAACGTTCAACTAGTAGAACCAATGGACTATATTCATTTTGTTGCTGAAATGAAAAAATCATATCTTATTTTGTCCGATTCTGGGGGAGTACAAGAAGAGGCTCCTACATTTGGAAAGCCTGTTTTGTTAACTCGAAGTGTTACGGAACGTCCAGAGGGAATTCAGTGTGGAATCGTGAAATTGATAGGGACAAGCTATGAAAATGTCTATCATGAGCTTCAATCACTTCTTACAGACAAACTTTACTATGAATCAATGATCCAACCCAAAAACCCATTTGGAGACGGAAATGCTTCTATACGAATACACAATCAAGTATGCCTCTATTTTGATATGGAAAGAAAACATCCTGATGTGGGTGAGTTTTTACTATGAGTCAATTTGTTATTCAGGGTAAAAAACCATTAAAAGGACGTGTTCAGATTTCAGGTTCGAAAAATGCTACACTTCCAATTCTCACTGCTACTATCTTGATCAAAGGACCAATTGAGATTTCTAATATTCCTGATCTAGGAGATGTTCGAATTCTGATCCAAGTACTCCGAGATATTGGAGTAAAGATAACACAACTCTCCGAAGACCGGTATATCTTTGATGCTTCTGGAGAGATACAATCTGATTTATCTGCAATTAAGGGTGTGAGTTCAATACGCGGATCACAAACACTTTTAGGAGCATTGCTAGCTCGTAATAATGAAGTCATATTACCAATATTGGGAGGCTGTAGAATTGGATCTAGACCCATGGATATTCACTTCCAGAATATTCAAAAAATGGGAACAACCCTGGAAAATATTGGCAATCGTAAACACTTTAAGACTTCTCAGCTCAAGGGTACCCATATTTATATGGATTATTCTTCTGTAGGAGCTACTGAAAATTTAATTCTTGCAGCTACAAGTGCTGATGGCATTACGATTATTGAAAATGCCGCACAGGAACCAGAAATCGTGGATCTTGTATATTTTTTAAACAAAGCTGGAGCAAGAATTACAGGCTTGGGTTCAAAAACAATCCAGGTGATAGGAAATTCTACTCTTAAACCGATTGATTATCATATTATGCCCGATCGTATTGAAACCGGTACTTTTATGATCGCAGGAGCGATCACTAAAGGGCAGGTACAAATCGATAAATGTAGTGTACAAGACATGAGTGCACTTCTTTTCAAATTGCGCGATATTGGTGTACAAATTGATATTGTAGGACAAACGAGTCTTACTGTTTCGATGAACCAAAGACCAGATGCTTTTTCAATTCGAACTATGCCATTTCCAGGATTTCCGACTGATTTACAATCGCTTATTCTATCTATTGCGTGCTATGCCCAAGGAACAAGTATCATTAAAGAAACCATTTATGAAAACCGATTCAATGTTGTTCCAGAACTTCGAAAAATGGGCGCTATCATCATGACCGATAATAAATTAGCTACCGTAACCGGTGTTGAACAATTGTATGGTGCTGAGGTAGAGTGTCCTGATTTACGGGGTGGTTGTGCTCTAATACTTGCAGCTCTTGCTGCAGAAGGAACATCATATGTTCATACAGTTCACCATGTAGATCGCGGTTATGAAGGTTTTGAGAAAAAACTACAGTCTCTAGGGGCTTCAATTGTTAGAGTGGAGGAAGAACATGACGATTATTGATGACAAAGGAAAACTTTTTGGATGGATCAATATCATTGATTTGTTTGTGATCATCTTGCTTCTTGTCTTGATAGGAGTAAGTGTTCGATTTTTCACACAAAAGAAGATTGCCAATGAAGAAAAAGATTTCTATATAATTCAGGTTCGCGGGACAGAGTTAGGACCTGAAATTTCTGAAATGATCACAAAAGGAATGCAGATAAAACAACCCGATGGTACCAATTTTGGTGTTGTTACAACAGATCCAGTGGTGGGGCCAACGCAGGTATATGTTACAACCCCTCAGGGGATGCTAGTACCCAGGGCTCAACCCAAGATGATGGATGCGACATTTTCTTTTTTGTGTTCTGTTCCCAAGGGTAGTAGCGAGATTAAATATGGGAGTCAATCTTTTAAAGCAGGAGCGAAAGGATTCATTGAGTCCAATTTCACCAAATTTACAGTATATGTTTTGTCTATTCATTCTGTAACATTGCAAGAAGCTCAAGAGATTCAACAATCTCTTCAAGAAGATGAAACTACTTCTACACAAGAATCTCAAAATACATCCACACAAGAAACCCAACAAACGGCTCCTTAATGAATATCAAGCTGTTGTTTCGAAATGCTGGAATTGTGACCTTCGGTGCCCTGTGCAGTAGAATTCTAGGCCTTGCACGTGAAACAGCCATAACAAACCGATTTGGTTTGTCTGCACAAACCGATGCCTATGCAGTTGGTTCGTATGTTCCGATTACACTTTCAAATATGCTTGTATCTGGAATTGTATCAGCAGTTTTTATTCCCTTGTTCTCTCAATTGGTTGCGAAGAAAAAAATCGCTGATTTAAGGATGATTATTACCGTAACAGTAAATCAATTTGTTCTCCTTATGGTGATTTTTTTATTTGTCTTATACGTAATTGCTCCATTTATGGTGAAAATACAAGCGCCCAAGTTCGATCCAGAAAGATTGTTTTATGCTATCAATATTTTTCGAATTGCTTTGCCATCCATTCTTTTTTTAGGCTTAGCAGCTTTGTCTTCGGGTATCTTGAATTCCATTAAAATTTTTGGAATCCCGACTCTGGGAGGGATTATATTCAACGCCACGATCGTGGGAATGACATTAGCGTTTGCACACCTTTGGGGTATCAATGCAGTTGCAATTGCTCTTGTAGTAGGAGCTATCGGACAATTCCTTATTCAATATATCTGGGTTGAAAAGCATCGTCTTGGATATCGATTTAAACCCATCCTATATCATCCCGCCATGCGAGATTTGTATATTTTAATTCTGCCTGTTATTGTGGGTTCGGGGATCAACTATTTAGCACCATTGGTGAATAATATGATTGGGTCTCAACTGGCAAAAGGATATTTAGCATCTTTACATACTGCCTTTAAAGTTTCCCAATTCCCCATTGGAATATTCGCTCTTGCCGTATCAAGCGTTGTGTTTCCAAATTTAGCAGAACATGTAGAAAAGAAAGAACATAACAATGTGCAGCAAAACGTCCAATGGGCCATTAAATTTGTTTTGCTAATCATGCTGCCAGCTACACTAGGGTTAGTGGTAACAAGTGTGCCAGTGGTACGATTGCTGTTTGAATCAGGAGAATTTACTCCGTTGGACACACTGATTACAGCTCCAGCTCTTCAATTGTATTGTGTTGCTCTTATTCCCTGGTCACTTACTGCTATTTTAGTGAAGATACTCTACTCTTGTAAAGATACGATTACACCAGTATGGGTAGCAATTGCCACTATAGTGGTTCTAGTTGTGTTTGATCTAGCTCTTGTAGGACCAATGGGACACTTAGGCTTAGCTCTAGGATCGGCATTATCGGGTCTTTTTAATACCATCGTTTTGTGGATCATAATTGCGAAGAGATATCCAAGTTATCTTGTCGTATCACCACTACGAAAAACTGGACTTATTTGTACCATAGGATCCTTACTCATGACCGGAAGTCTATATTTCGCAAATATGCAATTTTCTAAGTTTCTTCAATTCAGCTCAAAATGGGATCAAATGTTTCAGGTTATCTTACTTGTACTGGTAGGCTGTTTGGTCTACGGAGTTTTTATTTACGTGTTTGACAAACGCGATATCAAGGAAGTGATGGGACGATCATGAAAAATAACGAAAATAAACCAAGAAAGAAAACAAACATATTTCTGTGGGTTTTGATCCTTCTCATTGTAGCCATTGTTTCTACAGCAGGATTTTTCATCTATCGGATCGTATTTAGTTTCAATACAGATACAGAAGAGGGAAAACAGATTCGAAAAGAATACTCAATCGATTGGTCTGGGAGAATGAATGTACTTGTTATTGGATGCGATCAGAGAGATGGATTGAATCTGGGAGTAAGAGCAGACACACTAATCGTAGCAAACCTGGACCTGAAGAATAAAACTGTTCGTATCATGTCAATTCCTCGAGATTTGTGGGTTGAAATACCTGGACATGATTGCTACGACAAGGTAAATTCTACTTTAAACCCGAACTATTTCTCCGATGGGGGAATAGGTTTAACCTTAAAAACTGTGGAAAACTTGTTGAAAATCCCTGTGAAACTATATATTAAAGTAAACTTTGAAGCTTTCAAAGAGGTTGTAGATGCACTAGGGGGAGTTGTGTATACTGTGGAAAAAGATATGCACTACGTAGATCCCTCTGATCCTGAAACTGTGATCAATTTAAAAGAAGGAGAACAAAAACTAGACGGCGACAAAGCACTTCAATATTGTCGTTTTCGATGGGATGCACAAGGAGATTTTGTGTTAGATTACCAGGGGAAACAATATGGAAGGACATCAAGACAATTAAATTTCCTAAAAGAAGTAGCCAAAAAAATTGTAAACACTGGAAATCTCATCACTTTTAATAGTATTATTAACATTGTCATGAAATACACCGAGACCAATATCGATTCTTCTGAATTACTTCGTATTGCCCTGCTGTTTTATAAGATGAATCCAGAAGAGGATCTTCATGTTGTTGCGTTTCCTGGATCATTGGATTGGGTATCGAATACATCTGTGATTGTTACGAAAGAAGAGGAATTGCACGAGCTTATCGAATCCGATTGGAAAGATGTGAAGGTTCTGGAAGAAGAATCCAAGGAAGTATCATTGGATGAGTAAATCCTGTATTTTCCAAGGAAGCTATATTGTTCGTTTTTTTCAGGTATTATCGAAGTATTGGACTCATTCAAAAACACGGCAGTATGGGTATCATTTGTCTCAGGCTGTGCAAATGTATAGTCACAACAGTCTTTTCGTTCAATGGATGCAACATGATCACTGCGTTTTCACAGCGATATTTCGGAAAAGCTATGTTATCCATCGTTTTCGATCATGGATTTTTCAAGCGTTGTCATCATTTGTGAAATGCATAACGAAATGTTTTCATGCCTCGATGGCACAATATGCCCTTCAAACACTGAAGCGTGATATAGTTGAAAACGGCGTTGCATGTTTGTTTTCTTTTTTGTTTGCCTATACCGTCTTATGGACACTCTTAACCTTATTCTTTGGAGAAGGTTTATCAAGAGACTTAGTTCTGGTTCTCTTTTCTTTCGTGATCCTGTCGTTTTCTCTATCTTACATTCGAATTCAACCCAGAATCCTTCTTAAAGAGAGCAAAATTTGGCATTGGCTTACAGAGATATGGCTATGAATACATCTAAAGATAAATCAACCCACAATCCAATATCATCGTACCAAGAACTCCCGTATATTCTTGCTGGTATTATTGCTGGCGGAGTTGCTTTTTTTGCAGGCGGTTGGCAAATTCTTCTGATCGTACTTTTTGGATTATTCGTCTTCTTTTTATACTTTCGACCAACCATTGGTCTGTTTATTCTTCCCTTTTTTGTACTTGTTGATTACTATGTAAAAAGCTATGGTACAGGTGGTTTATTTGGACTATGGGATGAAGTGCTGTTTCTACTCATATTCTTTTTCATTCTTTTGGAACGACTTCGTAAAAACCAAACTTTTATTCGTTTCACTATTGTCATCTACCCACTCATATTCTTTCTTTGTATCGGTCTCTTATCCGCTATTTTCAGCGAGGCCGTAACTCTTTCTCAGGCTATCGAAGCAATGCGCTCTGTGGTACAGTGCTTTCTGTTTTACTTCCTTGTTATGAATGCTTCGCTCAATAAAAGCCAAATACGCGGCTTACTTTTTGCTGTTGTGATAGGTGGAGTTATTTGTGCTGTATATGGTATTGTGCAATACTTCATTGGAGTTGCTTCTCCTCCAACTTGGGTAGACAAAGATTTAGAGTTTGGCCTAACCAGAGCATTTTCCTTTTTAGGGAGCCCCAACGCTTTTTCTGGCTATTGTATTATGATTGCTCCTATAGCTTTAGGATTTGTTTTTCGAACCAACATCAAGAAAACTCATCAAATGCTCTTTTGGCTTCTTTTTCTATTGTTAATCGGAGGTTTGATTAGCTCTCTTACAAGAGCTTCATGGCTAGCATTTATACCTGCTTTATGTGTATTTTTTATCATGATGAAAAAGGGCAGCTATGTAGTCTTTGTCTTTATTGCCATGATTTGTATCCTTGTTTTTGTACCGCCAATCCAGCAAAGGTTTTCAACACTTTTCTCTGAGCAATATCAACTAAAAAGTGCAGAAGGTGGGAGAACTTATCGATGGTCGTTAGCGCTCGATCTTGTACAACAAAAGCCATTTCTAGGTCAGGGACCGGGTAGCTATGGGGGAGCTGTTGCATACCGATTTCAAGAATATGCAGGACTGTATACCGACAACTATTATCTTCAAATTCTTTCCAACTATGGTACGTTAGGATTTCTTGGATTTCTCTTCATGCTCATTTTCCTAATGAGACTTCTTTTCATGAGTTTTCGAAATGCATCATCGAAAGACAAGAGTTTGATTGCTGGAGTAATAACAGGTGCAATAGCTCTATTTTTAAACATGTATACTGAAAATTTATGGGAAATCGTTCCCTTGTCAGTCATCTTCTGCTTTTTTATAGCACTGGCAATTCGATTAGGGGAAGTGGATGATACAAAATAAAGATATTGTCATTGTTTCAACAATGCAGTATCACGAATTGCCCACTCGAAAACAAAGAATTGCATCGTTGTTAAGTAAATCTAATCGAGTTTTATACATTGAACCACCTTCAACATATCTTTCTGTAATGCTTCGTGGGAAAAATAAAGAACAAAAGCATGAAATAGATAGTTCTATCGATCTAACGATTGCTTCGCTTCCCACCATTTTCCCTTTTGGTCTCCGCAGTGCATTTATTCATAGAAGGAACCAATCTAAAATTTTGAAGTATATGAAACGAATTCTTGAAACTCACGGTTTCAACCCCGACATTGTCTGGTTCTATTTAGTAGATTATCCTGCTCTTGCTTCCATGTGTCCACAGGCTACTGTGGTATATGATTGTGTTGACGATCACTCCGCATATCCTGGTCTTCGCAGTGCAACGTTTGTAGATGCACTGGAAAAAGAATTGGTACAATCTTCCGATCTAGTCTTTGCTACAACTGATGCACTAGTCGAAAAATTAGAATCATATGGAAAAAATGTATTTCTGGTTCCCAATGGAGTAGAATACTCTCTTTATCAATCCTGGAATGGACAATCTCCTGCATTTCTGAAGGATATTCCTCATCCTGTTATAGGGTACATGGGCGCATTAAAAGAATGGTTCGATGTTGATTTCATACTTGTTCTCGCTAAAGCCTTTCCAGATGTTCATATTGTTCTTGCGGGACCATCTTCTTCTGCCTTCACTGCACAGTTTTCTAATCATCCCCGTATTCATTTCCCAGGATCTATCCCTCCAAACGAGGTTCCTTCCTGGATTGGGACTTTTGATGTTTGTCTTATCCCTTTTTTGCAAAACAATTTAACCCTACACATCAGTCCCCTGAAATTCTTCGAGTATTGTGCCATGGGCAAACCCTGTGTCTCGATTCCAATTCACCAATTAGAGCAATACAATGATATTGCATACCTGTATCATACTCACGAAGAAGGCATACAAATGGTACAACAAGCGTTAGAAGAAAAGGAAATTCAGAAGAAAGAAACAAGACTTCAGATTGCCAAAGCAGCATCATGGGATGATAAGTTAGCCTTTATACTAAAACAAATCGAGGAAAAACTACTTACTAGTAAATCGTCTCCATAAATTCCATATTAACACAAGCATAAAGAAGATAGCGATGGCAATATGATAAGGAGATTGTATCATGTGAGTATGTTTTTCAAGAAGGAACTGCGAAATATTCACCCCAACTAATTCAAATATCCAATCCAATAGAAAGCCTAGTGCTAAAGCCATGAAAACAAGAACGCACAGATACAGAACAATCACTTTTTTCCCCAGAGCTTTTTGTAGAGTTGCAATGGTGGCTACATTGGTAGCTGGACCGACAAAAAGGAATACAAAAGCAGCTCCGGGATTAATTCCTGCAATGATCAAAGAAATTGCAATTGGAATAGAAGATGTAGAACAAATATACATGGGTAGTCCAACAAGAATCATAACAATCCCCGATACCAGACTGTTTCCCACCATAGTGTTTGAAAAAAAGTTGGGGGGTATGATGGTAGTGATGAAAGCCGCTATTGCGACACCTATTAGGAACGACAGGGCAATATCTTGGACCATTTCTTGAAAAGCATAGGTGAGTATATTTCGTATAAAAGAAAAAACGTTTGTAGCTTTATCTGGTTCTTCTGATAGCAGTTCTGCACGGGAATGTCCACAGTTGTCCTCTTCTTTTTTAGGATGGCAATGACTACATTTTACAGGAGCAGAATTAGAGGGAATATCTAAATTCCATGCATTGGAAGCTGCCTCGATAAGTCCACCTCCTGCAATACCAGAAACAAATGCTGCCAAGGGACGAAAAATAGCAAAAACAGGTCCCATCATACCATAGGTTGCAATAATGCTGTCAACACCCGTTTGAGGCGTAGAAATCAAAAACGAAATGATTGCTCCAATGGATGCGCCACTTTTTTTCAAAAAAACAGCGAAAGGAATTACCCCACACGAACATATAGGAAGAGGTACCCCAAAAACAGAAGCTTTGAATATAGAGGTGAATCCCTTTTTTCCTAAATGTTTCGGAATCCAGTCTTCGGATAGGACTTGGTGAAGGAAGCCCACCAAAAGCAAACCAATCACCATGTACAGACTCATATCTACAAACATCTGATAAAAATTCTTAAAAAATAAGACGATACTTTCTGTCATATCTATTCCTTACATATTGTACGGATGGTTGATTTTTCATGAAATCTCTGCGAAATCAATAAAATCCAGCCGCACTATCCATAGTAAAAAGACTTCTTTCAAATGCAACATTACTATTATACTTTCACAGTATAGATGTTGTTCATTGTATTCATTTGACGGATTGTTCTTCGTTCATATAATTACTATGATTTCAATTGAAACTAATTTGATGAGGTTTGATATGTCTAGAAAATGTGATGTATGCGGAAAAGGACCATTGGTAGGGAATAATGTTTCCCACTCCAATCGTCGGACTAAAAAGAGATCATTGCCAAATTTGCAATGTGTCAAAGTAAAACTCCCCAATGGGGGTATTAAATCGATGAAGGTATGCACAAAATGCCTAAAAGCAAATAAGGTGCAAAAAGCGTAAAGGTTTATATGGACCTTAGGATGGATACCCGGTCCGATTTGATGAAATTTTTGAAGGATGTTCACAAAGAACATCCCTTTCAAATCGTAAGTGGAAAAGAGTTGATGGAAGTTTTATCTCTTGATGAAGAAACCCTCCGTTTTCACTTGCGATTTCTTTCCGATTTGGGTTACATTGAACTTCTTAGCAAAAATCAAGACTTTAGAGCACTGGTTCGGGTGACCGATAAGGGATACTCTAAGTTTGAAAATTAATTCTGCTACATTAAGTACTCCAATTGGGGATCTTTTAATACAGGCTACTGCAGAAGAAATCCAATCTTTGACTTTTATTGAACCAGAAAAAGATGATTTATTTTCTTCACTGTACTTAAAAGAATCTCTTCAGAGCGAAGAAGTTGATAAGTTGCGAAACTTTCCTCTTCTCATGGAAGCATGTAAACAGATAAAAGAATATTTTCAAGGAACCAGGTGCTACTTTAAGCTTCCCTTGAAAACTTTTGGAACACCCATAGAGCAAAAAGTGTATCGATTTGTTTCCATTGTTCCTTATGGGCACGTTGTGTCCTATCAAGACTTAGCACAAATGGTATACATTGAAAATGGTGCCAGATTTATTGGAAACTGCATGAGAAAAAATCCAATGCCCATACTGATACCCTGTCATCGAGTGATTACAAATACTGGAAAAATGGGAGGATTCTCTGCAGGTACTGATAGAAAAAAATTTCTTCTACAATGGGAGAAAACAAACTGGGAGATGAACCATGAAAGTAGTTCTTCTGGCAGGTGGTTATGGTACACGTTTAAGCGAAGAAACGGAGAACAAACCGAAACCACTCATTGACATTGGTCCGATGCCTATTATCTGGCATATCATGAAAAATTATGCTGGCTTTGGCTATGTAGATTTTATTGTCTGCCTTGGTTACAAAGGTGACAAAATCAAAGAATTCTTCCATCAATATTTCCTTCGTCATTCCGATGTTACGCTCCATCTTGGAGACAACTCAATGGAAGTTCATGAGACTTTTTCCGAAAAATGGAATATCACATTGGTCGATACTGGTTTAGACACATACACTGGGGGCCGTGTGAAAAGAGTACAGAAATATGTTGGAGATCATCCTTTTATGCTTACCTATTGCGATGGTTTATCGGATGTCGATATTTCTTCTCTGGTTGCGTTTCATCAGAAACATGGGAGAAAAGCAACAATGACCGCCGTGCAACCACCAAGCCGTTTTGGATTGATACAATGTGATTCCACTGGCTTAGTACACCAATTTCGTGAAAAACCAATGGAAGAAAATACATGGATCAATGGGGGCTATTTTGTCCTGGAACCTTCAGTGTTTTCTTTTATTCAAGATGATCAAACCATATGGGAAAGAGATCCTTTGGAAAAACTTGTAGAAGAAAAACAATTGATGGTTTTTCCTCACAAAGGATACTGGCAATGCATGGATACCCTGCGAGATAAACAGCTTCTTGAACAGGAATGGGAAACTGGCCGTGCAGCCTGGAAAAACTGGGATTAAACACTGGCATTTAACATGAAAAAAGAAAAAATCCTTATCACTGGTGCATCAGGCTTTATTGGATCTCATTTAACCCGCTCTTTTCAAAACCAAGCAGAAGTGTATGTTGCCCAACGAAAAGGATCAGCTCTTGAGAATTGGCGAAACATAGGTTTGCATGATGTAAAATACGTAGACGTAGATTCTCTACGAAAAGGAACTTTACAGTTCACTTCAACAGGAGAAGACATTCCTCAGTTTGATTGTGTATATCATTTAGCATCACCCAGCACATTGTCCGCAGCTGAAAACGAGAATAATCTTGTTGACGGCGGGATTGCTTTCACACTGAATATGGTATCTTTTTGTGCCAGATACGAAGCAAAAAAGCTTGTGATTGCAGGGAGTTCCCATGAATATGGCGATCATGGTTGCAAACCACTCACTGAAACCATGGCATTGCAACCTGTTCATATGTATGGTGCTATGAAAGCTGCCACAACAACCCTTAGTGTGGTGTATGCACAGCAGTTAAACGTTCCACTTCATATTGCTCGTTTTTTTACGGTGTATGGCCCGGCGGATAAACCTAAAAATGTTATCCCTTCTATGATCGAAGCCTCCTATACAGAAGTACCTTTAGATTTAACTCCGGGCGAACAAATCCGCGATTATGTATACATTGATGATGTTATTGAAGGGCTACATTGTTTAAAAAATACTTCTCAGCCCTCTGGTTCCATATTCAATTTCGGTACGGGTGTAGGGACAAGTCTTCTAGATGTTGCTTCTATTCTCATTCAAAAGGAAAAAGTGGATCCATCCTTGTTTCGATTTGACGTAAGACCTTATCACGATAAGGAAGTCATGGTTATGGTTGGAAATTCTTCCAAAGCAAAGAAACAATTTGGGTGGTCTGCCAAGGTCTCTTTAGAAGAAGGACTGCACCAAACATACCAGTGGTACCACCAGTATTACAAAGAGGTGTTCCATGCGAGATAAACACAATTTATCTTCTTTTTATAAAGGAAAACGAGTTTTTATTACCGGACACACAGGCTTTAAGGGAAGTTGGCTAAGTGCATGGCTTCTTTCTATGGGAGCCATAGTAAAGGGTTTTTCACTTGATATACCAACAAATCCCTCTCATTTTGAAGCAATAGGGCTGTCTTCTGAAATGGAAGATATCCGAGGAGACATTCGCGATTTTCAAACTGTAAAAAAGGAAATACAGTCATTCCAACCCCACCACATTTTTCATCTTGCTGCACAACCCATCGTAAAAACATCGTACGATACACCTCTAGAAACCTTTCAGACGAATGTTATGGGAAGCATTCACGTGTTGGAAGCTGTACGGCAATGGGATAAGGAGCAGTTATCAAATCCTCTTCGTTCAGTTGTTATAGTCACAAGCGATAAATGTTATGAAAACCAGAATCAATGCATGGGTTATCGAGAAAATGATCCCATGGGTGGTTACGATCCATATAGCGCAAGTAAAGGTTGTACTGAGCTTGCGGTAGCTTCCTATCAAAAATCTTTTTTTAACGATACCACAATTGGTGTGGCTTCGGTTCGTGCTGGAAATGTTATTGGAGGAGGAGATTGGGGTCAAGATCGGTTAATCCCCGACCTGGTAAGAGCTTTTTCAACGGAGAAATCTCTTACTCTCCGGAGTCCTTCTTCTATTCGTCCATGGCAACATGTAATGGATCCATTGTCAGGGTATGTATTACTTGGGAAAAAACTATCTCAGGAATCCCAAGCATATAGCGGAGGATGGAATTTTGGCCCTAGAGAAGTAGATGTAGCCACCGTAGAAGAAGTTGTCCAAACATGTATTCACTATTGGCCCAATCATACCTATCAGGTAGCAACTGACAAACTCTACCATGAAACCAATTTATTACACCTTGATATTCATAAAGCCGTTACATTACTACAATGGAAGCCAACATGGATGCTTGATAAAGCTCTAAAGACCACAATGGAATGGTACCAACAAGTAACCGAAAATGGTTTCGATGTTGCGAAAGAGTTGACATATCGTCAGATCGAGGAGTTTATGAATGAGTAAAACTTTACTATATTCCTTTGCTCCTTTTGGTGGCTTAAAAATAAACCCTGCTGCGCAAATAGCACAAGAAATACAAAAGAATACAAATAACTGTGAGTACTTGGAATTGCCAGTGACATTTCAATGTCAGAAAGAGCTTCTTTCTGCCTTCATTGATACAAAACCAGATCGAATCATAGGGGTCGGTGTTGCTGCGGGGTCAACCCAAGTGCAAATTGAATGTTATGCCCTTAATGAAATCTGGGCTCGGATTCCTGACAATCAAGGCAACCAACCATATTTTCAACCAATTCTTACTGATGGGCCTACAGCGTATCGAACTTCCATGGATATTGAAAGTATCCTACATCGCTTGCAAACTCAACAAATACCATGCAGTCCATCTTTTCATGCAGGAATGTATGTATGCAATTTTTCTTATTATTGGACGCTTCATTTGTGTCATATGCACAACTTGCAGGGGCTTTTTATCCACGTTCCTCTCTCTCCCGAAGAAGTCATTCGCCAGAAAACAAACCAGCCTTCATTCTCACCAAAAGCTATTGCTCAAGCTTTATCAATCTCACTTTTTTCGTAAGACAATTCTTCTAGAATTTTCTGTAATCGCAATGCTTTTTTATCTGTTCCTTCTGCAACAGCAATTTCTTTATTCATTTTTCCATGATTTTGGATTAATGAAGGATTGGTTGCGTAACGAAGAATCGCTTCCTTTAATTCCTGCTTTGTGTCTACAAAATATCCATTGTGGTTTGGAATCAAAAGTTCTCGAGCAGAAGTAACGTTGATACCAGAAACAATCCCCATCCCCGATGCCATAGCTTCAGGGATCGTAAGACCCCAGCCTGCATAGGAGGGGTAACTAATGAGAACATCAGCCTGCAGATACACATCTTGTACGCCTTCCCAAGTGTTTACATCAATCCATGTAGTAATGGATGACAGTATTGAAGAGGATAAAATACGCTTTTCCAATGATTCTCGATCTGGGCCATTGCCAGATAATGCAAGGCGTATGTTGGGTTGCAGAGAATACGCTTCTTCAATTGCATCAAGAATATCATGAACGCGGAATCTTTCATTCATACTTCCGCTATGCAAAAAGGTAACCGTTTTGGATGGATTGCGAACCGGGTGTTCCAATTCTCGCCCTATATCTGCTGCATAACCAAAAAGATATACTCTTTTGGATTTGAATCGGTAATAATCCAGGGTTTTGTAACCAGAACACAAAATGCCATCAATTTTCTTGTAAAAGACTCTACGTATACACTCCTTGATTCCATTTTGTGCAACCGGCATTTCAAATGGCCCCATTAGTACTTTGGCGTGATTCTTAACTGCCCACCTGTATGCCGGATACCACGAAAGATTGTTCCATCTTCCATGAAGTATTAAACATTCTGGTCGAAATCTTTTCATGTGATTGGTGATGGTGGGGCAATAAAAAAATTGACCTTTTTTCAAGTATGTAGGTAGAATTTTGCAATATTCAGGAAGGGGTTGTTCCCAATAAAAAGGTCGATTTGAATCTGCAATTGACTGCATAAACCAAAACTCGACATCAAAGATAGAATGCATTGATCTTGCAAATGCCACCTGATAGGGGGCAGGAATATGCGTTATTACAACAACTTTCTTTTTCATACTACCTCGTTTTGCAAAATGCCATGGCTAGAATTCAGATGGGTATATTATAAAATGAAAGAAGCATAAAAATCAATTCTAAGCAAGCCCGTTTAGAAATATTTTTCACAGTTGCAACACCGCTATGATAAAGTAAAATGATTCTATGAAATACAAACGAGTTAAAGGTACGCGTGATATTTTACCCCAGGAATGGATTCTCCGAGAATCCATTATTAATATTGTGAAAAACACAGCCTATGCGTTTGGATATGGTGAAATGACTACACCAATTCTAGAAGAAGCAGGATTGTTTATCCATTCCGTGGGAGACTCATCAGACATCGTCACCAAAGAGATGTACACCCTTGTGGATAAAGCAGGTAGAAACCTTGTATTAATACCAGAGGGTACAGCGGGAATATGTCGAGCTTTTTTGGAAGCAAAAATGACCGTTTGGCCAAAACCTGTAAAACTATTTTATCTGCAGCGATTGTTTCGATATGAACAACCACAAAAAGGTAGATATCGAGAGTTTTCACAGTTTGGAGTTGAATGCTTTGGAAGCAAATCTCCTTCATCAGATGCAGAAATGATCTCACTTGCTCACACCATTTTAAAAAAATTACACTTTTCTTCTTTATCCTTGCACATCAATACGTTGGGTTGTGATCAATGTAGAAAAGAATATCGTGAAGCTTTGATACGCTACTTCCAATCTTTTGAAAGTAGCTTATGCGAAGATTGCCGCGTCCGGTTAAAAACAAATCCTCTCCGTATCCTGGATTGCAAGAAACCAGAATGCAAAAACTGTGTTGCACAGGCTCCAAAAATTCAACCCTACCTGTGCGATGATTGCAAGGAACATTTTCAAAGTGTATTAGAGACCATAGATGCCCTCGATATTCCTTACGTTGTTGACCATGAATTGGTTAGAGGATTGGATTATTATACACAGACTGTTTTCGAATTCATTTCTCGAGATCTAGGAGCGCAAGGTACGGTTCTTGGTGGTGGTCGATACGATGGTTTGCTAGAAAAAGAATTGGATGGACCTTCCATGCCAGCAATTGGTTTTGCTATGGGCTTAGAGCGCATTACTATGCTTCTTGAAACGAAACGATCTGACTTGGAACTTCGAGATGTTGACCCCATGCTTTATATTGCCAATTTTGGCGGCACCACTGCTGCTCAAAGTTTACAAATTGCCCAAGATCTTCGATATCATGGAATCAATGTTTTGGTGGATTTTGAAGGCAAAGGCATGAAAAAGGTGTTTGAGACAGCAGAAAAGAGAAACGCCAAATACCTGATAGTAATTGGCGAAGAGGAAGAAAAAACTGGAATTGTATCGATCCGGAACCTACAAACACGTCAGAACAAAGAAATAGATTTTGAGTCCATTACTACATATTTTTTAAAAGGGGATTTGAATGAATTTTAGAGATGAATATTGCGGTCTCATAACAGAAAAGTGGAATTCCAAGTCCATCACATTGTCAGGTTGGGTAGATCGAACCAGAGAAGTTGGTGGCGTCACATTTGTTTTACTTCGCGATCATACGGGTGTAGTTCAACTTGTTTTTTCATCCCCTGATCTTATACAAAAAGCTCACGAACTGAACAACGAAGACGTTATAATGGTGCAGGGAATTGTAGCAGCTAGGAATGAAAAAGAAATCAATCCTAGTATGAAAACAGGCCGTATTGAGATTCATGTGGATAGCATGCAGGTGTTGAATATATGCAAACATTCTCCATTCGAAGTACGAAAGTCTATGGAAGTGGATGAAAATTTGCGTATGAAGTACCGATATTTTGACCTTCGAAATCCCAAAATGTATTCGAATATTCGTATGCGTCATACACTTTTACAGACAACTAGAAAATATCTTTCTCATCATCAATTTACAGAAGTAGAGACACCATATTTGGGGAAAAGTACTCCAGAAGGTGCCCGTGATTTCTTAGTTCCTTCTCGAATGAACCCCGGAAAGTTTTATGCACTAACTCAATCTCCACAGCTATATAAAGAAATGCTGATGGTGGGAGGGATAGATCGGTATTTCCAAATTTGTCGATGTTTTCGAGATGAGGATTTCCGATTGGATCGTCAACCTGAATTTACTCAAATTGATTTGGAAATGGCTTTTTCGGACGAAGAGAGTCTCCACCATATTCTTGAAGGATTGATGCAACAAATTGTCAAAAACTGTCTTGATCAAGACATCACCCTACCATTTTTGAAAATGAGCTACAAAGAAGCCATGCATACATACGGTACTGACAAACCAGATTTACGATATCATGTACCCATCGTCCATTTTAAAGATGAGTTTAAAAACCCTGATTACAAAATGTTTTATGCGGCCACTGAAGAGGGAAATACGATTGCTGCATTGCACATAGACAAGGCCTTTATGAATTTGTCTAGAAAAGAATCAGATGCCTTTTTACAAGAATTAGAGAACCCAAAAGTAACATTCTTTTATGTTAAACACAAACCAGATGGAGTAGGACTTAATTTTCTCAATGAAGAAGACAAAATTCGCATCGCAGAAAAAATGGATAGCGTAGAAGGAGATTCTATACTTTTTGCGATCGGAACAGAAAAAGATGTTTTAGAGTCCCTTGGAAGAGCTCGAACCATGATTGGCAAGTCTATTCTTGAAGCACAACCATATCGTAAAAATGAACTTCATTTCCTATGGATCAATCAATTTCCCTTATTTTTGTGGAATGAAGATGAGAACCGTCTTGACTCAGCCCAACACCCATTTACTTTGCCCAATATGGAGCAATTCCATCAGTATATTGACACCAATCCCCTTTTGATTCAGAGTTGCTCTTCCGATATGGTTTTAAATGGTTTTGAGTTAGGCTCTGGTGGCGCAAGAATAGTCGACTCTGAACTACAACAGCGCATATTCTCATTAATTGGTGTGCCTCAGGATCAAGTTGAAGAACAATTTGGATACTTGTTGCATGCACTATCCTCTGGAGCTCCACCAGAAGCCGGATTTGCTCTTGGAGTAGACCGAATTACCATGTTGTTAACTCAAAGTGCATCGTTGCGAGATGTTATTGCATTTCCAAAGAACACAAAAGGAGCTAGTCCTCTAACCAGAGAGCCATCCCCCATATCTGAGGAGCAATGGAAAGAAATTACCCGGCAATCGTAGTGAAGCGTTTCTTATCCATCTTTGTAGTATTTTTTTTCGTTTGCATTGTAGGATCTTTTTCATATCATTCATTCGCGATTGAAAACAATCCTTGGATTCTTCCTGGTAGTATTCAAACAACAAGCTCTGCTGTCAATGTGTGTGTCTTTTCTGGTAATGACGCTATTTTTCGCTCTGCAGACACGAGTATGCAGGTTGAAGTTATACAAAGCATCGAGCCATGTACGATCAAAAATGACATGCCAGGCGTTGTCCAAATACAAACTCCAATTCACCAACCAGTTGTTTTGCAAATTCAATCAAAATTTCCCATTCAGTTTCAGTACAAAAATTCACATCTTGCTTTTAAAGATTTCGCAGTCATGTTTAAAGAGCTTGCTATTCCCTGGCAGCGCCGTATTTACATTGAAGACTATCTGTCCCCTATTGAGGGGAATCAAAGGAAGTATCCACCAGAGATGTTCTACATTTCTGATCTTGTAGATTTTGGTGCTCCCTATACGTGGGGTGGAAAGGAATCCTTACAGAGTATTTCAGTGAAACTAAACAAGAACAACTCTGTCTTTGATCGAATACCAGACCACTTTCAAGAAATGGTTGTACACAAAAGTGTTATGCATCCGGTAAATCTTGACGAGGGAGAATCTAAATGGGATCGCCCCAGAGGAATGGAAAGTCCTGCATATTGGACAGGGGTGGATTGTTCCGGTCTTCTTGAGCAATGCTGCTATTATTCAGGATTACAGTGGAATTGGCGAACAGCAACTGTGATTGCAAGCGGAGATTATCGTGGAGCATTTTCATTTGACAAAGTGCTTCCCGGAGATGTCATGGTATTAAAAAGAGATGGGATTGTAGTCCATTTTGGTGTGATTTCTCAAAAGGGAATTTCGATTCCTACTACATCTATTATTCATAGTGCATGGTTTACTAATTATCAATACAATACCAACACACTGCAAAAAGTTGTTGAAACTTCTCTTTCTGAATTCCGTTCAGTCTATACATGGGATATTGTTCGATTGTCCCTTATTGAGTAAAATATGAAGCAAATCCTACTTGTGCTTTTTTTGGTCTGTATATTCATTGCATATCCATTTCTACCACCATCGCAGATAGTGGAAGAAAATAATCCAATCCAAAACACGGTTTCTCTTCCACCAGACAATCAACAACCCTCCACTGTGGAAATCATTGGTATGATCCCCCATCGAGATTCCGTACAGATACTTGATTGTTCTCAACAAAAACCCAGTTTTTCTTTGTCCTGGGGAACGGGAGAAGCTAGAGTTGGCTTGAAAGGATATGACCCAGATGCCTGTAACGGAGTATCTTCTGGCGCAATTCCTACACAAATACAAGCAAATCAAGATGGATCTTTTTGGATCACCGATGGATACGGGCCTCGTTTGGTAAAAATATCAAGTCAAGGGGATTTTATTCGTGATATTTCTTTGCCGGAGTTACGCCGAGTAGAAATTAGTGACATTCCTGCCTTGGTTGGATTTACTTTTCAAAAGACAGAAGATGGCACTTTCTATGTAATGGACACTCGCCAAAAAAGGATTCTATATTACAGCGAAGAAGGAGTTTATCAGGGCTGTTTCGATATTGGCTATATATTTTATAATCCAAAACGATTGCTACAAGTAGATCCTTTTTTTTCCGTACTCCCCGGTCCTGTCTTTCGAATTCAAGTTCAAGTGAAAACTTCTACGGATCGTTCCAAACCTGGTATAGATTTGTTTCCAGTAGAAGAATTGGACCACGAATTGTCCAAGGGACTGTTTGATGTTCCTTTGCAACCTTCCTGCAAAATGGGTTTATATGTAAACAAAGTCGCAAGAGTGCTGCAGGTTTTTGATCCAACCGAAGAAGATTCTTGCTTCTCCTTTCGCTGGGAAACGAAAATGAAACGTTTACCTCTCAAAGTGATTCATGAAAATCTCACCTTTCAATTGCAACAAATTTGTTACAAAAATAATTCGATCCAATCGATCACAAAATTGGATCTTAATGAGCCTAATTGGAGTAGTGGAGGCTTAATCGGATGCGATCAATATGGTTCCACATATTATTGGGTGGATTCGCGAACTATAGGTATCATAGGAGATCTTCAGAAGCAATCTCCAGAGGTTTCTGTACAATATTTGACTCTTCCCCAGATTCCTCTACATCCGGTTGCAGTAATGCCTGAGGGAGGAGTAATTGGGATACATTTGAAAAAAAAATCGCTGGAAGTATATCAATTTATTGCACAATCATAAATATTTTCTATGATAGCTTTTATTGAATTATTTTTTTTAGGGGGAGTAGATGAAATTTTATCGAATTATTCTTTGCGTTTGTTTATCCGTTATGTTTTCTATGGTTTCCTTGTTTCCAACAAATCTTACCGCCCAAACGAAACCGTTTTCATTTCTCATTTTACCGAACGATTGTTCTGGTCAATCCAGTTCTTCTCGGACAATACCTTTAAAATTCAATATCCCGGACTCCTTACAGGTTATTCAAAAATCCAATGGAATTTATTTTCAGATGGAAGATTGTTCGTACGTATTTCATCCCGGAAAGCCCATTTTGCCCATAATAACAAGAAACATTGACATACAAGATAATGAAATTCCCAGTTATATTCTCACAAAACACGTAAAAGCGAAAAGGATTGTACTTCAGCAAGATACTCTTGCCTGTGCACCAGAAGCAAAGACGTTTACTGATTCTTTTGAGAACAGTAAACTACCTTTTTTAAAGGAAGAAAATGTACAAAGTAAAGGTTTAATAGGAATGTCTCGTGAAGAACCTGTAAAAGAATGGGTTTCTATTCACGAGTACTCGCAAGTATTTCCAACCATGAATGTAAAACATGCTATTACAATGGATGAGCAAAAAAAGCAGCTTGTACTGCATATTCATCCTATTTATCTATATCAAGGTCATGTCTATCTCATTACAGAATTGCAATTAGAAGTAGGACTGAAATCTTCTGACGATGAAGATCGACCGGACGAAAAAGACAATTCGTCCATCATTTTAACACCAAAAGAGTTGTATGAAGAAGCAGTAGCACTGGCCAAAATGCAACAAGAAGATGGATTTGAAACCTCCATCATTACATTAGCGGATGTACAATCCTATCCTGTAGCAGAAGATCCATCTGTTAGTGCAGGATTTTCAGATGCTCCAGAAGAATTACGCAGCAGCATACAACACTATGATACTGTTTTAGCCGGACGTATACGATCTATGCTTCGTGAAAAGCTACAAAAGGATGAAGTTGATTATCTCACAATTTTAGGGGATGCTTCTTACATTCCTCCTTCCTACTATGAGTTTTCATTCGATATGCTTGATGATATTGACCAGTGGGTACCCACGGATATCTACTATTCCTCCCCGTTTTATACCGATACACTAACATTCGAAGTGACCGTTGGGCGCTTGCCTGTTCAAAGCAAGAAAGAAGCACAATTCCAGATTGACAAAATGAAACGCTATCGAGAGGCTCTTGCAAAACCAGAACTATGGAACAGTGCTATTGCACTATTTGGAGGAGATCCCTTCAGAGGAGATTACTTTGGTGAGTTACACCAATGCAGATTGATTAATGATGATGTATTTAATGGATTTTCCATTGATAAGAAATTTCAAACCTCTGATCTATTTACAAAAGAAGAGTTTCTATCCACCCTTCAAGAAGAATTCCTCACTTTTGTCTGGAATATGGGACATGGTTCTGGAACTGCATTTATGTTAGAAGACGATGCTGTCAAGGGTACAGACTTACTCAATCTTCCCCAAAAAAATCAACTCCCTGTTATTGTAAGTGAAGCTTGTGGCAATGGTGCCTGGGATACCCGATTTACAACACCATCTGGTAAAACACATACATCAAGTTTTTCAGAAGCTGTGCTGGCTTCTTCTGGTGCCGGAATTGCTTATGTAGGTGGAGCTCGAGTAAATTATGCAGGATATCGCATCAAAGAAGACCAATATATCCAGGATGTTTCTGATGTAGCGTTTATGGATGCTATAGTCGAATACTTTTTTCTTGCTTCTCAAGAATACCCCGAGGAGTGCTTAGGTGATTGGGCAACGAAAGCACTAGAAAAGTATTATATTTTGGATATTCAGACATCCTACTATTTGTTACCCCCCCATATAAAAACTCTGTTTGGATTTACATTATTAGGAGATCCAACTCTCCGCATTCCTTTGCCGGAAGAAAAACCTTCGTATGAAGTACCCACAATAACCCTTGACGAAGGTCTTTATCCGTCTTTAACCGGCACCACAACATCAATTCTTTCTATTGATCAAAAACCGAATTGTGAAATAGAAACGGACTCTCCATCTGTTCAATACATTTACGCTGCATTAGAGGATGAAGAAAAAGGTGTACTTAGTAGTGATACATTGCCACCTGCAAACCAAAAAATAATCAGCACTTCCTTGGACTTCTTGCAAAAAGCATATGCTACGATACGGTATAGCACAGAAGATTCTAAAGAAAAACGAATTGTTTTTGATGGTCGATATGACTACGATCTCTCTCTTCAAGAATCTTACGACCTTACCCTTCTACGTAAAAATGAAAATAGAGCTCGAGTAGTAGAGGTAAAGAATGAAGGCATTCATCCCATCAAAAATGCTTCTATTGAGATCACATCCTCCAGTGGGGAAAAAATCGAAAAAACTTTCCCCTATATTTCTCGAGACTTTTCTGAAAATGTGATTCATGAGTATCAGTTCCCTGGAAATGGAGAATATACAATTCAAATCAATGTACCGGTTCATTCTGGAGAAACATATTCCCAAGATAACCAACAAACTGTAACTTATCACATTCAAGAAAAGCCTATTTGCAGAGTGGGCATTCTTAGTTCTGGAGAATACTACCCCAGTTTTGCCGAAGGTCTTTTGTCGTTGGATAAACTCAACAAACAGTTTGCTTCAGAGAACCAATCCATCGAAGTACAAATCGTAGAATTGATTCACGATTCCAAAGGCCGCACCAGCTATGACTTGTTAGGATTTGATGCCCTTGTGCTGTTTGAAACCTTTTGGATGAGAGCGGATTATAATTTTATTCTCCCTGATTTGGAAAAATTTGCCCAGCAAGGAGGAAAAATCCTTGGAATCCACTCCTCCATTTCAGGCAATGAACAGATGAACATGACAAATACGTCGCTGCAAACCTTTTTTGGAATACGCCCCGAAGTATTTGTTGCAGATGAGATAAACGACGAGCCAAATGCGGAATTTCAGATGTCAAAACCTCTTCTCCATAGCGAAAAAACCAGTTATCAAATTGAAAACCAGTATGCACTGATCCCCAAAGATGAAGTATTGGGACAGCAAAAGTGGAATTCCTCCCACCTTGTTGATGGTGCGAAGATTGTGGGTACAGGATCTCAAAATGGATTGGCATTGATTCAAAAGAATGGAAATATCTTCTTGTTTACTGGACTTATGTATAATCGATACTTTACGGAATCATCAGAAACATTTACTCTGTTTCATGATTTAATACAGTCTTTGTTTCATCCAACTCAAAATGTATCCATCGGAGTAGTAGAGGCAAAAAATGCTTTATCCACAATCCAAGCATTTAAAGAAGCCCTGTGGTGTGTTGAAGTAGTCAATCATAGCAGCTTGCCAGTAAATGATCTATGGCTACAAGTAAACGACCAAGAAAAACTTCCTGTTGGCACACTTGAGCCACATCAGCGAAAAGTAATAGAAACTTCTTTGCAAAGTGCTCAAGTTGGTACTTGCTCTCACGAATTCGCTTTGATGACGGGCGATCAAACACTAGAAACACTTGACCAGTATTCTCTACGCTATATTGCCCAGCAACCAAATCCATCCGAAGAAGATCTATCCATTGTTTTGGATCATTGGGAGGAAGGAAAACCCCTCTATGCCTTTGGTGATTCATTCATGCTTTCAGGAAAAGGTTTTCCTGGATCTCATCTTCGTATTGGAGAACAAACAATTCCTGTTGACCAAGAAGGTGAATTCCAAGCCCACATCCAACCCCCAGATGCTCCTGAATTTTTACGCTGTTATCTTGAATTTGACGAAGTCCAGGGAAAAACATTGAAAATTCCTATGAAATGGTATGAACCATGCGATATGTATCTTCACATCGGAGATAGTTACATTATGACCCAAGGTGAATCCAAAAAGATTGATTCTCCACCCGTCATTTTAGCAGGTCGTACCGTTGTCCCAATTTCTGTGATTGCAGATGGGTTTGGTGCAAAAGTAGAGTGGGAAGCTAAAACACAGACAATCAGAATTCACTATATCGACCGTTCCATCAAGCTTCAGATAGGAAATTCAGAAGCTACCAAAGTTGTCGACGGTGAAGAAAAGTCAATCCAACTTGATTCTCCCCCAATCATTATAAATGGTAGAACAATGGTACCTTTGCGATTCATTGCAGAATGCTTTGGTGCAGAAATTGATTGGGATGGCGTATCGCAAGTAGTTTCATTGAAAGCATACAAGCCTTCTTCTATGAAGGAAGAACCAACGGCATTCATTCGATCTACTCCTTCCAATCAGAAAACAGAATTGTTTACAGCAAAGGCAGATATACCCTCCTATGTTTTATCCTGTCAAGAAACGAAAGATGGCTTATTTGTAGCAACAAGATACGGAATTCATCAATATCAAGGTGAAGACGAGATATCCTTTACTCCTTACCCTGCAAATTTTCCTCATCAATCCTTATCTTTTGATCCTGAAGATTTTTCTTTTGCAGTACACTCCGACTATTTTGTTGTGCATAATGGAAACGGAGTATATCGTATACATCGCCAGACCCAAGAATGTGATTTACTCCTATCCAGATTTGAAAACCACAACCTACTTGTTGAAAAGATGAATTTTTATCGCATTGATGGAATGCTTGTACGAGGAGATTTATTGTATGTTCTCTGTCCACTCTACGGCTTAATGGTATATAATGTTGTCACTCACGAGTACTTATACACCATTGGTATTGATTTTGGCTTGAGCCTTGCTTGTTCCGATTCCCATATTGCTGTTTATACCTTGTTTGAGGTGTTGATATTGATCAATCCAGAAGACTTTTCCTTCCATCAATGTAGGCTAGAAAACTTCTTTTCCTATGCAAATGTTACATTTGTAGATAACACAAAGCTAGCTTTATACAATCTCCGCGATGTTGAAAAATGGATACCCTTCTCGGTTTCTCGAATACTATCCAATGATACTATCGATATGGAAGATTGGGATGAATATTCTTCTTTTTCCCGACTTCGTGGTGACCTTGTTTATATAGCTGATGGGCCTTCCCATTATGGAATCCTGGTAGAAGAATCGGGTGGATCTTTGGAATTTACGACAGAAGTACTACAAATGGATTTCACTGGTGGCAAAAACATTAATCCTCTCCAAGAAGATATCTCGGACTGTAAGCGTCAGAAAAACTGGATTCCAAATCCAGAGGGAGTGAAGATTATTCCTCAGCAAAATAGTTATGTATGTACGCAAGCAGAACCTGGAAACCCCGATCAAGTAATGTATACAATAGAAGATCGTGTTGTACGTCACTCCCTTCGATCCAAAGCAAACCCAATATTTTCAATGTTAATGGGCTATGCCTGGAGTGGAGAATCCTACTCCTCATTAAGACTAAGTATTGATTATAGCGAAGAAGAAATAAAACTAATATTCTTGTTAGATATTACCGATTTTCAAGATGAAAAACCAGCATATAGAAAATACTATCAAATCGATGTAGGCGATGGCGATTTTGCATTTGCAACATACACTTTTACCGATGATTATTTGATCGTCTATGATCCTTTTAAAAATTCACTGCTTTGGTTTGATCTTTCTTCTGAAGAGTTAGCACATCGACAGTTTTTTGCATTGGAAGATCCTGCTAGTGCACCTGTTTATGTATCGAACTTGACGGTCGTTAATGATGTGGTTTATTTCATTGATTCCTTTAACGAAGACATTTTTACCGTTTCAGTGGAAAATGGATTTACCAAAATTTTTGACGGATCGCAATATATCAATTCTCTTCAAATGAACCATTTGTCAATTGATGGGGATACTTTTTACTTCCATGACTCTGTCAGTAAAAATATCTTTACCTGCAACAAGGAAGGCATTACGGGTTGGATATCGCAAGATTTGCTAGGAGCATCTTCTATAGGGGACATGGATATTCACGGAAATCAAATCCTGTACCTAGATCCTCTAGAGGGGAATGTGTGTGTGCAAAATCTATGGATGGAAGAGAGTGTTGTTTCTTCTGAAGAAGATATCTCCTTTTCCGAAGATCAAATTATATGCGAGTATTATCCTGGAATGCAGGTCAACAAACAAATTGGAATTTATATTGACGCTCCCTTTACAGAACTTCAAATCACATCGGATGAAGAAGTTGATATAGGGGAAATAAAACAGAAACAATCCCAGGTGATTCAATTGTCGATTTCACCCCAAGAAGAGAAAACAATCATCTTGAAAGTGATTGTGGATGGAATTGAAAAAGATCTTCCCATACAGTGCGTGCAACAGGAAAAGTTTGTAACCTTGTACGATCAATCCATTTTTGCTGATACTTGGAAAGGTGTTGTGTGGTCCAAAAATCCATGCACGATTGAAGAAAAAAGACAGTATTGTTGGATTGACTGTATGCTTATGGAAGCAATATTTACATGCGACATATCGAATAAAAAAGATACCTACTTCTTATCTTTTGAAGATATTCTCCTTGAGGCACAACTGAACGAAAACTGGTATGTATACCAAAATTCAGAAGGGCAAAGATACCGCAGAGATGGTGTACTATTCCAAAAGGATTCGCGTGGAAATGTGTTTATTGAACCTACTCTATATGTGACATATGCAAAAGGAAAAATCAAAAGAAATCCAGAATCTGTTACCATTTCGGGATTGTAAACAGGTATAATTAGAGGACACTCTGCATCCTGGAGGTTCTTATGAAGTGGTTTCGATCCTTTTGCGCCTTGAGTTTAGTGATTTTTTTGGGTTTTGGCCATGTTTCTTTTTCTGTTGACGCACACTCTACAGCAAAGCAGTATGATCTTTTGCCATACAGTGAACAAACTCATGTTTTAGGCCAACATATACTTCGAACCAAAACTATTCGAAGGAAGTACTCTTCTTCACTGCTTCGAGTAGAACCTTCCCAAATGGGAAATCGAATTGCTCTAGGTTCTTTGCCATCCTATTATCAACCAGAGCAACCTATTGTACCTATGGATACTTTTCAGATTCCATTGCGGGATAACGAAACCATTGCATATATCAAGACCATTTCAATGGATGTTACAAAAATGTCGGTGGGTGATATTCCATTAGAAATAGCTCAAAAGCCTATTCCTATCACGGAACTAGACGTTGTTTCTATGTATGATCCAGAAGTATTTGCACCCTCCTCCGACATGTATTCAATGAACTCTACAATCAGTGCTACCGAGATATCCCACACCTTTCCTTCAAAAAATCTTCAGTTCATCATCTCGGGAGATTCACTTGATCGGTATGCGCAAGTAACTTGTTTCCCTGTGTTTCTTTTAAAGGGGGACATGTATATCGTCCAATCGTATACCTTTGAAATGGGAGTTACCTCTAGGTTTGTTTTCTCCTCAGAAAAAACGACGAAAAATGCAGTTATTGTATCACCCGATGAATATACGGAAGCTGCACACAAACTTAAAACGATTCAAGAGAAACGTGGTTTTGCCTCTAGGGTTGTTCTTTTGTCTGAACTAGATGAAATAGAACCCTTGGATGCTCCAGCTTATCCGTCCACTGTAGGATTTTTAGATGTGTCAGAGTCTGTTCGCAGCCGTGTTGCAAAATATGACTATACACTTGCGTTTCAATTACGAGCTTACTTAAAAGAAGCTGTGGAGAACGAAGGACTGGAGTATCTTACGATTTTAGGGGATGCCACAAGTGTCCCTCCGTCATACTATATTCTTTCTCCTGATCGACGAAACAGTTATGATCAATGGATTCCAACCGATCTTTTTTATGCCTCCCCTCATTCAAAAGGTGTAGAAGTGCCTATCGAAATTGCCGTGGGCAGACTTCCTGTTCGTGACAAAGAAGAAGCCAATGCAATTGTCGAAAAACAAAAACTATATGCGGATCTTGTTGCCAAGGATTCATCTTGGCTTAAGCGTGCAACCATAATGGCTGGTGCACCTTTTGGTGAGCATTTTTTTGGTGAATTGGCTACATCGCAAGCTGTAAACCAGAACTATTTTTCTACTTTAGATGTAGAAAAACTGTATAGAACAGAAAACAAGTTTAACAAAGATGAATTCATGCGCGTTCTAGAAGAAGGAAAAAGAGGTTTCTTATGGGCATTTGGCCATGGATCTGGTGAAGGACTTGCTTTGGAACCTGGATATGCAAATGCCAAAGATCTTTTATCCGTTTCCCAAAAATCCTATTTACCCATTGTTTTAAGCGAAGCTTGTGGAAATGGTGCATGGGATAGCCGATTGGCTGATGCTCCATTCAAGAATAACACCAATTACTCCTATCCAACGAGTTTTTCAGATGCGGTTCTTTTGTCTCAAGGAGCTGGTATTGCCTATGTTGGTGGAGCACGAGTAAACTATGCCGGGTGGTCGATGCAGTATCGAAATGGTATCCCTCATTTAAACTCTATTCACTATATGGATGCAATATTGGAATATTTTATGGAGGGGTATTCACAGGGCGAAGGAGCACTCGGCGATTGGGCAAAAAAAGCTCTGATCTATTATGCAGATCGACAACTCATGTGGGGAATGAATGGAGCGAACGTAAAGACATACTTTGGTTTTACTCTTCAAGGAGATCCTACAATTGAGTACCCTGATTTCGATCAAAAATCAGATTCAAATGTTCCTGCAATTCAACCTATTGAGTCGCAACCACAAGATTATCGAAATTGGCCTTTGTTTTCCATTGACGATGGACAGGAAGTTCAAGTTCAATCCAGTGAAGAGAAATTGCGAGTTGTCATTGCCGATTATACGAATATGAGCACTCCTTTTGTGGAAGAGACCGAATCCATTGAAAGCAACAATGGAATGCACCAAAAGATGTTTGATGATTTTCACAAAAAAACATATGCACTCCGTTTCATCACACCTGATCAAAAAGAACAACGTATTGTTTTTCATGGACGATATAATCATGATGTCGTTGTAGTACCTTCTGATTCTCAGAAACTTATGAGACAAGGAGAAACTCGGTCTCAGTACGCTACGATCCGAAATGACGGAATTTATCCAACTACAGAATTTGATATTGTTTGTTTGGAAGGAGAAGAAGAACTGCAAAGAAAAACAATCACGTCAATACCAGTGTTGTCGCAGAAGTTTTTCTATTACTCATTACACTCCAAAGAAACGAACAATGCATTGTACCGACTTGAAACACAAAACCTGTTGCAAGAGTCAAATTCTGATGATAATATCGTCGATTGGGAAGTTCAGTACACTAGCGAACCCATTATGCGAGTTGGAGTGCTAACCGATTCTTCTGGTCTGAGCACAACCTATGTTCAGGATGCTCTTCAGCTACCCAAGTTGAATGCCTTTTTGGAGGACAACAAAGAGAAGATTGAGGTAACTACCGTACCGTATCAAATATTCGACAATGGTGATGTATCTTTTGAAGCTCTTGGCTTTGATGTCGTTGTTTTATACACCAACAATTTTCCCCCCACCAATCCTCTTCAATCGTTTCAATCCTCCTTAGAACGTTTTACTTCTCATGGAGGAGTTGTTCTAGGTTTGTTGTGTTTGGGACAATCCAATAATGGTGTGGATTTACAGTCCATTCAGTCTTTTTTTGGTATCGATCCTGAAGAGCGTTTTCTACTATACCGAACCTCAAAACCAGAAACGGAGATTCATATACAAGGAGAGCAAGAGTACTTTTTACCCTCTTATTCCATTCAAAACCGCTATACCGTTTTACCCAAAGGCAGAAACTGGCATCAGATCCGCTATTCTTCTTCCACAGAACTGGTTGGAATTGATGAAAGTGGGTATGCAGCCCTGCTGCGCAATCAAAATCGTTGGTTTTATTCGGGGTTTTTATCCAATCACGATTTTGAAGAAAAACCCGCTTCTTTGGAATTCTTTTTGGATCTTTTGCGAACAATACGAAATCCACTTCCCAATGTCACACTGGAAAAAGTGTCTATTCATCCGGCAATCCCAACACACGAAGAAGATATGGAAATCCTATCCACCATTGTTAATACGTCCATGATGACTGTTGAACAGGGTTCTATTCGAATTGGAGAAGAACAAGTAGATTTCGAAAACTTACTTCCCAAAGAAACGCGACATGTTTCTTTGACCATTAACAACCAAGAGATTGGCAAACATACAGAAGAAGTTGTACTAGATTGCCAAAAAGACTCAAATCAAACTGACAACACCTATACCTTGGTATACCAAGTAAAGGAAAAAGATATTGAACCTGTGAAGCCTTCTCTATTCATACAAGATATGTTTGAGTTTTACAACTGCATGGAGATATATGGGTTTGTTCAACCGCCCGGGGCAGTTGTTCAATGGAATGAAACTACATTTACTTGTAACGAAGATGGTAGCTTTGTCATAGTTGTTGACCAGAAAGAACTGGACTCTGTCACTCTTGTTCCTCAAATGGAGGATAAAATAGGAGATGGAGTACGAGTTCACCTGCCTTGGTACGATATTAAATCCATTGAAATGCATCTTCATGATGCTCGTGCTGTTGCAAATGGACAACGGATTGTCATGCAACAACCCTATCAGTATTGGAATCAAGCATCCTATTTCCCTCTTAGAGATGTAGTCGAGGCTTTGGGAGGAGAAATTCTCTGGGATTCTTCTACCCAATCCATAACCATTCTTCGAAACAATACAAAGTTGTCATTCCGCATTGGAGAAGAGCAAATTGTAGTCAATGGTGAAACTCATTCGTTGCGAGATCCAGCGGTACTCAAAGAGGGGACAACTCTTGTAAGTGTGGAATGTATTGGGTATCTTCCGGAAACGGATATTTATGTGTACGGTGCATCGCAAGCCATTCGTATTTCTTCCAAAGTGGAAATCCATCATGAGAACCCTAATGTAGAAATCTTGCCCTTGCAAACTGAAGGGGAAGTGAAAGATACTGAATCCTATCTTGGTCGGGAAAAATACCCAATGTATTTACCCACTTGCATTGATGTATATCAAGATGAGCTGTATGTGAGTTCTCCAAGTGGAATTTATCATGTTCAAGAGGAGTCGTATACTCGAGTTTTTGAATATCCTGACTTTCTCTATCGTCAATATCCTTCCTTTATCCAATCTTCTCATCTTACCAATCACTTCTTTTTCAGAATGCATCAAGATTACATCATTATTTCGCTCAACAACCAATTTTTGATTTTTGATCGTTCAACATCTCAGCTCTCCTCCATCATTCAATCAAAGTCTACCCAGAAGTTTTTACAACCGATTGAGTATTACTCTATTGTCACCGACATGGAAGTATATCAGGATGCCCTGTATATCTTGGATGTTTACAACGGATTGTACATTTTTGATCTCACTACTGGTGAATTGACATCTTCTATTACTATTCCCTATTACTTATACAACTTCGAGATTGTCAAAGATACCATTTATGCATGTTCCTATTGGGGATCATTGGTCACACTCCAAATGGATGGTTCTGGGATGCAAGAATTTGAGATTCCTTTGTCGTATTGTTATCGATTGTTTATGCTCGATCCATTCACTTGTCTTATTGGTTCATTGCAAAACCCAACCAAGTTGTATTCTTTTGAACTCAAAACCGAGAGTCCTTTTGAAATGGAAGAACTTGATCTTTCGCTTGGTGTGGATATTGTAGAAAAAATCTCAGTGATACAAGATCAGGCAGTTGTTTTAGGATACTCATATCACCCTCAAAACCAAATTGCATTGCGAAGTGCAATGTTTACTTTTGATCAGTTTTTATCTCCTGAATCAAAAAAACCACTTCTAGAAAATGATATTGAAGAGGCACAAAAAGATAATGACGTTCTGTCCCACATACAATCTCTTCATCCAATTCCTGAGTCATCGTATTTAGCTCTTGAGCAGGGTTTACCTTACACAGATCAAAGAATTCGTTTGCTTGATGTTCAAACAGGTGAGTTGAAAAGTGTTTCTACTACAACATTGCACCCAGAAATTGATGCAATCTATGCAACAGATTGGTACAAAGACACTTACTCCATCTTGTTCTATCACTATGAAACAAAAGAATTTTGGATTCGACAATTTCGTATCAGTTCTCAAGGATCCAAGAAAATAGTAGTCTCTGAAAAGTTACAGATTCCGACTTCACTCTTTCCCGATCAAATTGCCGTAAACGAAACGGGCTTTTGTGTACTGGATCAATATCAAGCTGCTTTGTATTGGTTTCAATGGGATGGAGAATTGACAGATTCTTGTAAACTGCTTTCAGGAGAGAATATAAGACAAATTCCAGCATCCTTTGATCAGATCGATCTAGATGAAAACGACCAAGTGCGCATTTTAGATTCTTCCACCAAGGGTGTTTACCACTACGATACAGCAGGATTTTTATCATTCACTCCATTAGCATCTCTTCCTCTTTCGCTGCAACCTGCAGATATTCACTATGCAGAAAATTACTATTCCGTATTGGATCGCAATTCATCTACTATATACAGTGTTGAAGATCACATTGTAATAGATGCATTTTCACCTTCAAAATACTCCTCAATTGGGTGTTATTCTGAATCTGAGGATCAATGGTTTGTGTATGACGAGAAATCTGGACATATACTAGTTCATTCCAAGGATACCCAAGAATCATCTCAGATTCCTCTCAGGGAGGAAGATATCACCGTTTGTCCCAGTGCACTATCCTGCAGAGTATACCCAAATGCATCTTCTTCTTTATACTTTTCCCTATCAATCCCTACCGATTACAAAGACATTACTGTCCACCTACCCTCTGGAGTTATCGGTAAATATTATCGATTGGGTTGGGGAACCAGTGACACTCCTTTAAAGAGAAATTCTTTTTCGTTCCGCGTCGAAATATATGGAGGAAGAGAATTCCAGGAAAGAACGATCCAAGAGATTGTGATCGAAATTGATTCGATCAAAAAAACCATTCCTGTTGAGATACAAACCATTTTACCAAGGTGGGAATTTCTGAATGGTAGTCCTTTGTTTACCATTGGTCAGGCATGTGATGTAGGCACCCTGTGTTCTTTGGTGAAAAATGATCAAATCTGGCTCTCTCTTCAAGACATGCGTATGCTTTTTGATATGCAATATGCAATAGAAGAAGATGTAATCACTATTAACACAAACTGTGGCCAGTTTACTTCCAGAAAAGGAAGCTCCTTGTACACCTATCATCCACTTGATGGAAAGATAGAAACTACCGAGGAAACATTCCTTCAACCAGTGGGTAATTACTTCTTGGTTCGAGCTGACATCATTTTTGAGAAAATTGGTGCCAGGATTCATTATATAGGCGATAACAAAGAATTGGTAGTGGTAGAAGGATGGTCTTTGGTTACTCCAGCAACCAATTAGACTGTTTACTTTTCAATTGTCCTAGGTGTTTTCATCCAAAACTCTTTATGGGATGTTTGAGGGGTTGGTTTTCTTAGTTGAACAATGGAAAGAACGCTCCCCCATATAAAGGGGAGTCCATACAGAAAGCTGATCCAAGGCAAAACCAATAGGATGTATAACACAAGCCATAGTCCCTGAATGATTTCTTTCTGTTTCAGAGTTTTGTACTGCATATATTTTCGATAGTAGATATACAGTGAGAATAAAAACAACACACTGATCCCCAGAAAAAGAAAATATGCTACGATATCTGCTGAAAACGCGAAAAGAAAGCGCTGAAAGGTATGAACCAGATAAAATAGTGAAAGTATTCCATATAAATACCACTCAAAAGGGCCAAAGAAGAATACCTTCCATAGCATCCAGAGTCTTTTGCTTTTTGTGTGACTAGATGGATGATTAGAGTTCAATAAAACATCAATAATACCCTTCCCCCACCGCAAACGTTGGTCAAAATACCCCTTTATATTTGCTGGGGTTTGTTCTGTGCATGCCACCGGTAGAAACTGAGGGATTTGATTGCATTGATCCCATATACGAATTCCTGCATCAATATCTTCTGTTGCACAATCAGATCGAAACCCACCGATACTTGAAAGTATTGGATAAGGTATATGCATATTTGTTCCACCCAAAAAAGGAATCCAGTGGAGTAGAGACGGCAAAGTGTAATCGTGAGAAAATGCCTGAGTTAGTGCAGCAATTCTACAAAAAAGAGACAATTGTGCAAAATTCCGAACTTGAAGTGCTGGCCCTTGCCAAATGGGGAGCTGTTCAGTTTTTGATGTCATCTGGTTGATGGTGAGAAAGATTGATGCATCGGGGTGAGTTTCTGCATCAAAAAAAGTGCAATACTGATATGGTTTTATAAAGGAATGGGTAGAAAGAGCATAATTCAATGCTCTTCCTTTCGAAGAAGGTACTGTATAATTTGCGGTAGATCCTGGAATTCTACCATTGTAGTTGGGAGGGACGTCATAAATCCATATAGGAGGAGTTGAATCCCCTTTGAAGGTGGATTGATTATCACCAGAGGAATAAACTGCCCGTGGATAGTTTTCTTTTATCCAGCTCTCAAGTACTCTCCGGGTTGAAGCAGCACCTAGATGAAGAGTTTCTTTCTGATCTGTGATGATTAGAATTTCTTGCTTATCGATTGGGTATGAAATATGTAATACTTCTTGCAGCGTTTTTGTAATCACTCTCGACTCTTCTTTTGCAGGGATCAGAATACTGAAAAAAAGTGAATTGTCTGAAAACTGAGATATGGTCTGTCTAGAACTATATTTTTCTTTGCAGCCTAGAATGAAAAAAAGAAAAAAGCGTAAGGTGAGTACCAAACCAATGCCAGATAGTAAAGCGTAAAAGATGTTCTGCCACATATTCATATCGCCTAGTGTATCAAAAAATCATTCAGGAGGAGAATTTTTTTATGATATTCGTATAATACTACCCATGAAAGCAAAATATGAAAAACTCTACCAAACGATTGTTGAAACCATTTCAGCAAATACAATTTGGCGCTACACACTAAATGATGTTGTGTTTGACCTGAAAAATGGAAATTCTCGCTATGATTGGGTTGGCATATATCTGCTTGATGCTGAAGCATTACACTTGGAAACATTTTTGGGGCATCCCACTGAACACACAGTGATTGAATTGCCAAAAGGTGTTTGTGGAGAAGCTGCCCATTACAAAAAAACCATGATTGTCGATGACGTGTCATCCTGTGATAACTATATTGCATGCAGTTTGATTGTAAAATCTGAAATCGTTGTTCCTATCATTCGAAACGATGAAGTTTTGGGCGTTATCGATATTGATAGTCATACAAAAGCAGCTTTCACCCAAGATGATCAACTGCTATTGGAAAAAGTAGCTATTCTATTGGCCGATAAAGCTCCTTTTGTGCAAAAACAATCCAATCCATAACCTTTTTTTGCTTCTTTATCTCCTTTTTTTCTTTTTTTTCTTTTTTTTCTTTATTTTCATTGAACCGTTTTCACGGTACTTCCTATTATTTGTAGAAAATATTGAGGCAGGCAACCTATGAAATTGACTGGTCCGGGTCTTGTGTGAAATAACATGAGCTTAACCCGTAAAGAAGAAAAAGAATTAATTTTACGAGCCAAACAAGGAGACTCAGAAGCGATGACTATAATCTACAAAGAATTTGAACAAGAAATCCTACGTGCTGCTTTCGGAGTCACAAAAAATGCAGATGATGCGCAAGATATTGCAGCAGAAGCATTTATGACTTTTTTCCAAACGATTGATCGGTTTAACACAGATTATCCGATTCGACCATGGCTCCACAGGATCATGCACAATCAAGCGAATACGATGTTTCGAAAGAAGAACCGCATTGTACCTGGTGGGGATTGTTTTGATAATTATGCACCCGAGGATGTTTCTCAAACCGACGAAAACCTAATAGATCAAGAAGAAATAAAGCTTTTGAGTATTGCGATGGATATGCTTTCTGAGGATGAAAAACAAATTCTTTCATTGTTTTATATGGAAAATTTCACAATCACAGATCTTGCCATTCGCTTCAATATACCAGAGGGAACAGTGAAAAGCAGACTATTTAACAGTAGAAAAAAATTAGCGAAAAAAGTTATGTTTTGTAAGAAAGGGGGTGTTTCATGAATATATGCAGAAAAGTAGAAAAATGGATCAAAACGAATCCTAACCAAACTTTGCCAGATTGGATCCTGGATCATATAGAAAATTGCCCTTTGTGTGAAAAAATTATCACTTCTTCTTCTGTTCTTAAGAAGTTTACTCCCCTAACCACGAATATTCCTTCTCATTTTTCATCCGATTTGGATTGGAAAATTCGCAATTGTATTTACACCACTGCAGACAGAATTCAAAGCGAAAAAGCAACGAAAAGAAAGACATCTTCCTTCGCCCGTCGCGGATTTGTTGTAGCTTTGTCTACAATCTGTATTCTTGTAGCTGCCATCTTTACCGTTCCTGTTGCAAACACCAACACCACCTTTTCTCTTCTATTGAACGAAAAATTCAAAGAAGTTATGATAAGTCCCCCATCCAACTTTTTACTAGAAGCTGAGTTTACGTCTCCAAAAGAAGAGCATCTTCAATTTGCCAGGTACTTTTGTGAAACAAAAGAGGAACGGGAATTTTTGTATAGCAATAATGAAAACAACAGAAATATGCTGTTGTTTGTAAAATTTATTGGGATGAATTCTGATGTCTCCTACCACACTATCTACCAGTATGCACAAAGAGATCTTTATTTCCAAGCTATTCGCAATGCCAATTTACCACTCTGGAAAACCTGGCGAGACTTTAACTCATATCTTGAGCAATTTAATATACTCCCCGGACAGCCATTTGAGTCTTTTGATGCCTCCGTATTATCCATCGATTATACCACTGGCGCTGTTCAGGTTGATGTATTTACAGAACCATTGTATGCCGATTTTATTATTATGCAGCAAATGATTCCTTTCAAAACTTATCGTTTTACAGTGAAGTCGGTTACTTCAAAAACCAATATTGTGGCAATTGATTTACCCGTTGAAAATGATACTTCAATACAAGGAACTGTTTTATCTGTCGAAAAAAACACGTGTAGGTTGGATAGTTTTCCAGAAACACTTTTTGTAAGTGAAAAAGTGTTGCAGGGAGAACCAGCTAGTGCTCGATTAAACAAAGAAGATTATCTGTTTGTTCGTGCAACTCAATCCCTACAGGACAAATGGATAGTAACCTCTTTATCAATATTGCACAAGCCATCTGAACGTACTCTCACAGGTCATATTGCAGAAATATATCACAATGGATTTACCTTGGACAACCTTAACATTAGCTTTATTTTTTCCTCATCCCAAAATAGTACTTTGAATCAATACGACACCGTTACAGTTCAAGGAATGGATTACGGTACCTTTTTTATGGTTGAAGAAATTATATCTCATATCCCTCATGTCGAAGAAAAACAAGAGTACTATTTAGCTTCTCACCAAACAGAAACCGTGAAAAAAGAATCGTCTGCTTCACCAATGCGTACTATCGCTAAAAAAATACCAAAAAAATCCCTCGCAAAAAAACAACTGGAAAGTGATATTGTTGTTGGAGTAAAAGAGAATCTCTACTACTTATTAAGTGGAAAAGTGATTGCAAAAGATCAAATTTCTCAAATATTATCAGTGGGAGAGTCAATTCGTTATGAAGAAGATCAAAACTTTTACAACATTCAGAATCATTTTATCAATCAAGCAAAAGTTGTGCAGTTTCCTGTAGAATATTTAGAACAACTCCCTAGCGGGATAGATATTTTTCATAATCCTCAGGATGGCAGTCGTATCTACATCCTCCACTCTTCTCACTCAAACAATGAGGATACTTCCATGTTTCAAGGAAAAGTCGTTTCGTATGGTAGTATTCACGTAGCTCTTGAATGGAGAATGTTTTCTCTGTCCACCCTTGTTCATATTCAAGCTGTAGTAACCAAAGAAATTGAATATGGTTCTTTGTATCTACTTGATAATGGTTGTGTTCTTCGGATCGATGACTTAACGGAAGTTCAGGGAAATCTCCAAATTGGTAAAACAGTGAAGATATCAGGACAATATGACCAAAACGTCTTGAAAGGGTATATTGTCCGAGTGGAAAAAGAAATATTCTTAATGCAAGGAGAGATCGTTCAATGGAATGAAGAACAAAAGTGGTTTCTCCTGGATAACGGCATTGTGATCCAACTTCATGACACCACCATATTCCATGGACAAGGTTTGCTCGAGGAAGGCGTATTTATCTATTGCAAAGTGTATCTAAAAGATGGGCAGTACATTGCCTCCGACATTGGATGGGAAAAGTCTACTATTCCTGGGTCAGGAGATCGAATATGAAAAAAAATCAACATTTCTTCTTACGTGTATGTATTCTATTGATTTTTTGTATCTCTATTATAGGGAATACCAGGGCTCAAGAGTTTTCAAAACAATCCATTCATCCTATACAAGATGCACAGTTTACTGTTTTTCTAGGAACTTACGAAAAAGGAGAAATTACCTCTGTGGAGATTTCACTTTCTCCTTTAGAAGAAGAAATACCTGCCTATTCGTGGATTACTATTCTATTTCCTGAACCCTACACGATTACCAACGTAGAAAAAGAGAATTTCACATTTTCTGGAATTGAAGCAACAGATGTCCAAAAAACAGAGAATAACAACATCCGACTGCAAACACCAATTACTCTAACCGATATGCTGTCAATTGCAATTTCTTCTCATGCTCACATTCAGAACCCTTTGCAGGGAGATTCATTTGTCTTCACTTTGTTAGTGGAAAAATGGGATCAGTTTTTTGAATCTAGTAGAGTTCTTTTGTCGACTCCATTAAATTCTGTTGCAGTTGAAGTTCAAGGGGATTCGAAATCGAATCAACATGGATGGTTTTCGAAAGCACCCATAATTGATGTAACATCAAGGCGTTCAAAAGAAGTCTATATCGCTTTTGATGAGGAAGATTTTGTAAAACTGGAAGATCCTTCTTTACAGATTCCAGAGGGAACCCATCGGTTATATTTTTACGGAGTGCGATTCTCTGGGTTGAAAGAGCAGGTTCGATCTATTCAATGGAAAGTAGATCCCTACCCTCCCTCTTGTACCCAGGTTTCTCCAGGACAGCGATCTTGGATTAATCAGCAAGATGTAGATGTTTCGTTTTTTGTAACTTCCATATCTCCTGCTTTTGTTTCTGTCTCCGATGAAGTATATCCTGTAGAAAATGGAGTAGCGAGAGTGCCTGTTCATTTGAAACCCGGGAAAAATACCATCAGCTATAGCGTGATCAATCAAGCTGGATATAGTATTGCCGATGAACTCATTCTTTTTGTAGATATTACCCCACCCTCCATTGCTTTATATTCACCAACTGAAGGGCAAATCCATTGTGGATATACACTCAATGTATCTGGAAAATCGGAACCAGGTTGTATATTAACAATTAACCAAAATGTTGTAAAAATGGACTCATACGGAAATTTTTCCTTCGACACGATTAAAATGAAAGAAGGGAAAAACGTGGTTCAAATTCGGAGTGAAGATCGAGCAGGCAATGTTACCACCCTCCAAAGAACTTTCTATCACTACGCCGGTACTGTGGTTGAAATTCAGATGTCCCAGAAAAAAATCTTGATCAATGAAAAAGAAATTTCAGTACAACCCTTTCCATTCAGAGATTCTCAAAATGGAGAAGTATATGTCCCTTTGCGCTTGTTCGCTGAGACACTTGATTATTCCTTGTTGTGGGATTCAAAACAAAACGCAGCCATACTTGAGAAGAATGAAATTCAGATTTTCGTACGTCCCAACGATTCTATTATCAAGATAAAAATTGGTGATTCGATCCAGGAAAAAGATATTTATTATGCTCCCACCATTGTAGAAAACACAATTGTAGTGCCAATAGAGTTTACTAAAAAAATTCTAGGAGCAGAAGTTCAGTATGATCCAAAACAGGAATCCATATATATCATATTTTGTCCAGAAAGGAGTGAGTAATGAAAATTCATCGTGTTTTTCCTTTACTTCGCAACTGTCTTTTTGTGATTGTTTTTCTATCGACTAGCCTTATTCCCTCCTTTGCAAAGGCAGCCGTCACTAGCATAGAAGTAAAGCCAGTCGTGCAATGTATAAAAATAGGAGAATCTGTAACTTTCTATGCTACCGCATACGATGAAAATGGGAACATTGTCCCAGAGGCAACTTTCCGGTGGTATCAAGAAGGTCCTGGAAAGGGCTCTCCATCTTCAGACGGAAAAGCCTATACGTTTACAGCTACCAGTTCTGGACGAGTACAAATGTTTGTGTCCTCTGGTGATGCAAAATACAACTTTCAGTTTGATGTTGGCGCGCAGCAAGTCAAAGATGTACAAATACGTGTAGAACCCAATACAGCTGGAGAGCTGGCAAACTATACGATTCTTTTTTACACCGATGAATGTGGTAAACTTAGCCCTGGAGATACAATCTACTTAGCTTTTCCGTATGGTACAACCTTTACTCGCTATGCAGGATGTAATGCCGTTACTGTGAACGGAATCCCAGCATCATACTCGGTTGAAACTGACAAAAATGACAATCAGATTGTATCTATAACCGTACCCAATTCATTTCCCGACACTACCCTTGTGTATATTCGTATTTGCCGGGTTCAAAATCCAAGAGGAGGTGCATGTTATAGAATGGCAGCAGCCACAAGCAGGCAACCGTATTGGGCTTTATCGAACAGCTATGCCATTGTAGGATCTATCATCACAACCCCTACCGTAGAAGTTGAACCTGATATTGTTGGAGAAGTGGCAGCCTATACTATCCGATTTGAAACTTCTTCAACCGGAAGACTGGGAAGTTGTTATGGCGGGTATATTATGGTTGAATTCCCGTATGGAACAAAAATACCTACCACCATTGAAGCAGAACATATTTTAGTCAATGGGCAATATTGTAACGATGCCGATCCGGTGGTAAATGGTAGAGTTGTGAAGATATATCCAGGAATGGTTGTTCTGGAAGAATCAGAAGTAAAAGTAGAATTTTTGTTGGAAGCCGGGATAACCAATCCCACCACCGCTGATCAATATCGTTTAATAGTGTGGACAAACGCAGATAATACCAGGGTAAACTCCAATTATTATCGAATCCGAAACAGTTTGATTAAAGATGTTCGCGTATCCATTGACAAACCTTACATCAATACAACATCTGCCTGGAAAATTACTTTCCAAACAGGTTTGGTGGGTAGAATGCGAGAAAATGGGATCATTACAATTTATTTCCCTTCTTCCGTCACTCTACCTGAAACATCACTACCTGGAGACATCAGGGTAAATGGAGTTTCTACTACAAAATCTGCGATTATTGAAGGAGCTGGTACGCTTAAAATTCCTACCCCAGTTCTTCTTGAAGCACAAAGCCCTGTGGAAATAATCATCAAAGAAGAATTTGGACTTCAAAATCCAGCATCTGTGGGTCGATATACAATTAAGGTCCACACAGGTAAAGAGGGAACAAACGTTGAGTCTGAGGAATTTGAAATTGGGCCAAGCATGATTGGTGATTTATCGGTTCGTATTGAGTCCCCCTTTGTATCCGTCAACACTTCTATTCAACTCAGCTTTAAGACGGGTGGAGGAGGAAAGCTAGATGCTGATAATGGTCAAATTTATATCATTATGCCCCAGGGGATGTATATACCCAATTCCATGCCGAAGGGCAGCGTTCTGATCAATAAAATTCCTATGAAAACAACTCCATTCTTGAAAAAAGCTGAGAATCAGATTATCCTGAATGTTCCACAAGATATACCCTCAGAAACTGTTGTTACGGTTGATTTTTTAAAAGAAGCAGGACTGCGAAATCCTGTTACACCTGGATCGTACATTTTTCGTGTTGCAACTAGTAGAGAAGTATCGTATATTTCTTCCCCTAAGATTCAAATCCAGGAATCCAATGTCCAGGAAGTGGAAGTAGATGTTCTATCTCCGACCGTGAAACAACCAACTTCATTGTTGATATCGTTCCGCACTGGTCCTGCTGGATCTTTGAACACAGGAGAAAAAATCTATGTATTCGTTGATCCCTTGTTTCAGTTTCCTGACGATTATCAAGAAGGCATTGTCTTCAACAGAAAGAATCTTGATCTATTTCCCGTTTTCTTACGACCATCGGAGGGTTTGATCCAAATTACTCTGAATTCACCATTAGAGGCGTCCGAGAGAGTCGAAATAGAAATCACACCAGAAGCTGGATTTCACAATCCTTCCCAAGATGGACAATACACAATAGGAGTATCAACGCAAAGCGAAACTCAAACCGTTGCCTCCCAACCATTCTCTATTATTCCCCTTCCTATGACAGAAATATCCGTAGAGCCGTCTTTTCCAGACGGTGAAAACGAATGGTATGTTACAAAACCATTGATTTCCTTTGATGTACATTCGTATGAACCAGAATCAATTCAAACCTGGTTTTCATTAAATGGAGAAGAGTGGATCGAATACAAAGAGACTCTTGTCTTAACTTCAGGTATCTATGAAATCCAATATTACTCCATGCAAGGGAGTGCTAAAGAAGAGATTCAAGCGAAGACACTGAAAATAGATACACTACCCCCCTATATCCAGCTTCCTATGGATAATATTTATACCAACCAACGCGCATTTGCTTTTTCCATCACCATTGTTGAATCTCACTTTTTAAAAGGTTTCATCGGAGAACAGGAGATTACTTCTTTGGTTGAAGGACAAATGAAGGCCACTCTACTTTTGGATGAAGGAGAGAACACATTTTCCATTTTGGTGTTTGATGAAGCAGGTCATCGGAGTGAAGCAACTGTTACCATCATCCTGGATCAAACACCACCTCCGCTAGAAATTACCCGACCTTCTCCCTGGCAAAAAACCATTCGAAAAACAATTCCTGTAGATGGATTCACAGAACCAGGAGCTATCGTTACACTCAATGGGAAACTCGTACCGGTTATTGATGGGAAATTTATGACACAAACTGTATGCAAAGAGGGTATTAATGCCTTTGAGTTCATTGCAACAGATATCGCGGGGAATACTACAAAGGCTATTGTTCCAGTTCACTATTACCCTAATTTTTGGGTGCAGTTTGTAATCGGTCAACAAATTGCTTCTTCCTCTATGGGAGAGATTGATACCGGGTCTCCTATTTTCTTGCTATCTTCCCATACAATGATCCCCTTAACGGTTTTTACAAAACTTCTAGGATGTGAAATTGATTATGAGCCTATCTTCCAGATCATCACTATAACAAACCCAGATGGAAAAGTGATTCAAGCCCAAATTGGAAACACAACCGTGACGGTGAATAACGAAAAAAGAATTCTTCCCGTACCCCCGGTCATTCGGAACGGAAGAACTTTTATACCACTACGTTTCTTTGCTGAGGAATTTGGTTTCATCGTGACCTATATCAAAGACCAAAATGCAATCCGAATGGAGTACCATGAGAATTAGCCTCCTATACATTCTTGCTTTCGTCTGCTATGGGATTACTTTTTTTCTCTTTCTTCGATTGCTGTTTTGGAAAAAAATCAGTCAGAAGTATTTTTGGAAGGGGAAGCCAGCACTTACTCTTTCGGACTTGAAGTTGATCTCTGCCTTTGAAGATACACCGCTTCCATTCATTTCTATTCTTGTTCCTGCTAAAAATGAAAGTGCAGTGATACGCCAAACCATTGCAAACGCACTCCATTTAGATTATCCATCTGAAAGATACGAGCTTGGGATTGTTGTAGACGAAAGAGAAACCGTAGAAAACAATCAAAAAGTTCAACATGTTTGGAATGAAATCCAACAGCTTCGACAAACTCTCTGTTTAAAACAAGATTTAAATAAAAAATTTGTTTTGAAGAGCTTCTCAAAACAACTACAACAAGCATTGCTTCTGTTTAAAATGAAAAAACATCAGTGGGGTTCTTTTTATCATGAGCTGTATATTCAATATTCATCTACTCTTTCCTACTCCTATGATCCATCTGTTTTACATGCGTTAAAATCTTCTCTTGAAGAAGCATTAAAACGAATCCCGCACACGCAAAAAGAAGTGAAAAAATATGTCATGATTTCTCTGCAGAAACAGTTTCCAAAGGCTGACCGAATGGCTCTCAAACAAATGATGCAACCCTTGCAGGAAACTATTTTTTCTTTTGTTCAATCCGTTGGTTGGAAAGAATTGGAGAATATTACCAAACGAGACGTCCAAGAAGCATTTCCAACTACAAAAACGATTGCAGAAGGATTAGCAAAAGATGCAAACCAACTTGGTATTGCTTTAAAAATCATTTCTGTTCCTTTGCCATACACAGGGACGTATCCAAGAACGTATACAACTGATCTAACTCATTCCACCAAAGGAAGAGCATTAAATTATGCAATTGATGAGTTGAATCCTTCCACTGATATTGTAGGGTTTTATGATGCAGAAAGTAGACCAGATCAGTCCGTTCTTCTTCATGTAGCACATCGATATCTACAGAAAAAAGAAAAACTACCCATTTTACAGGGTCCATTGTATCAAGTTAGAAACTACTATACGATGGGATTTGTCTCGCGTATTGGAGGACTCTTTAAAGCTGTATCTCACGAATGGTATTTACCTATCATTTTTAAAAAAATCCCTTTTGTGGGAGGCACAAATCTCTTTGTTCCGAAATCACTTCTCCTTGCTATTCAAGGTTTTAATCCAGTTGCCTTAACAGAAGATCTTGACTTGGGCATTCGAGCATATACTCAGCGGAATGTTCCTGTTGAATTCCTTCCTGTTGTTTCGACAGAACAAACACCACCAAAGTGGAGTCAATTTTTTAAACAAAGGCTTCGCTGGGCATCGGGTCATTTACAAGTAATGACAGAAATCAAAAAAACCCACCCATCGCTGTATCGGCAATTGTTTTGGAAGGGACCTTTTGAATGGTTGTTATACCAATTTTCTGCTTTGGTCGTTATTCTCATGAACTTTGGTTTCATTTTTTCAAAATTGGGATGGATTCCAAATCACATGGTTTCTGTTAATCCTACTTTACAAATGGTTCTTTTAGCATTAAATATTCCCTATGTGTTTTTTTCTTTTTACTGCTTTTATCACTATCAATTTACATTTGAGAAACACTTCCTCTCTCTTGATTCCTTCCCGGGAATCGAATGTATCAAACTGGTTATATCCAGCGTTCTTGTTTTTCTTCTTCCTTTACCCTATATTTGGGCACTTATTCTTCATATCGTTGATAAGAAGCCCATTCATTGGGTGAAAACTCCGAGAACAGCTGAATAAAATCCCAACTCAAACATTCTTTTTTCTGCTTTTTTGAATTCTTAGTTTGCAAAAAGTAAAAAAAAATTGATTTTTTTCTATTTACTATTGACACAAAGTTAAACTTTTTGTAAATTAAGCATATGCGAATAGATCGATTTAAGGAACGGGACATTTTAAAACAAGTTGAACCGTATCGTGAATCGAAAGAAGCAGTAATTATCACAGGTATGAGGAGGACCGGGAAGACTACTCTTTTACAATATTTATTCGAGAAAACGGAATCCGATAACAGATTGTTACTAGATCTTGAAAATCCGTTAAATCGAAAGTATTTCGAAGAAGAGAATTTTGATAAAATACAAGCTTCTTTAGAAATTCTCGGTATAAATTTTAGTGAGCCTTCTTACATTTTTTTGGATGAGATTCAGTTGTTTAAGAATATTCCTAGTATTGTGAAGTACTTTATTGACCACTTCCAAACGAAGTTTTTCTTAACAGGGTCCACAAATTATTATACCCGAAGGCAATTTGAAGAATCTTTAGCAGGTCGAAAGGTTGTATTTGAGTTGTTTCCTCTTACCTTTAAAGAATTCATCAAGTTTAGTGGTAAAGGACTGAATCCTCCTACACAAAAAAGTAATATTTCAAGGCCTATTTTTGAAAAATTATCTACTTTGTACGATGAATATATCATGTTTGGCGGTTTTCCCGAAGTAGTACTAAAGCAAAGTGTAACAGAGAAAAATGCTGCCCTGGATGATATTTTCCGATCGTATTTCAACCTTGAAGTTGTACAAATGAGTAATTATCGGAAAAGTGCTGTTATCCGTGATCTAATGCTTCTTCTCATGAACCGAGCTGGTGAAAGAATTGATGTACAGAACATTTCTCAAGAACTGGGAATATCCAGAGCAACTACATATTCCTATCTAGAGTTCCTAGAAGGTTCTTATTTCATAAAGCTTTTAAAACCCTACAATCTTGGATCGAAAATGGAAATCCGGAAATCAAACAAAATTTACGTCTGCGATGTTGGGCTTGTACGTCATTTTGCTCATGCTGCAGAAGACTGTTTGTTTGAAAATAGTGTTTTCCAGAATTTACGAACTAAGTGTGATATTAAATATTATGAGAGAAAGAGTGGTACACAAATCCATTTCATTTGTGATGATCAAAACAATAGAGTTGCGTACGACACAGCTCTTCATCCTCGAAAAACAGATTTAACAAGGCTAGCTAGAATTGCTAGCGAAATTGACGTAGACCAGTATTCGATCATCTCAAAGTACTACTGTGATCTAGAACACACAATTTACGGTTTTATGGTGTAAAATGAACCATTATTTTAAGAAACCCGTATTAAATGAAATTCACGAGATTCCTGCACCAAAGGAGGAACGACTATGAGAAAAGGAATAGCCTTTTTTGTCGCTTTCGTATTAGCTCTTTCTCAGTTTAGCTTATATACATATTACGCAAAAGCCATCAACACCATTACGGTGACTGTCCTCAACGAAGATGGCACAGATGATGTGGCTACAGGGGAAATCTCTGCATACACCATCGAGTTTACTCTAGACGAAGATCTTTTTGAAGGAGATGTATTTAAAATCAAATTTCCTTCAGGAACCTCTTTTGCAAATACTACCATCGATAAATCCGATGTTACTGTAGATGGAATCAATCCAACGCAAGATCCCACCACTTCGGGTACGATCATAAGCATTCATTCTCCCGCTGATTATTCTGCAGGTGATACCGTTGTAATTGATCTCCCCATTGAAGCAGGTGTAAAAAATCCATCTACCCAAAGCGGGAAGTATAAGCTGCAGGTAGGTACTTTTGCAGGACCAACCGGAACAACGGCCATTGAAAATTACGATGAGTATTCCAATAATTATTATATTGGGTATCGTTCCGAAGTTACCATTAGTCCTTCTGTTGATCCCAATTATGATACTACTGGCACTCGCAATGTCAAAGAATTTGTAACCTGGACCATTAAATGGAAAACAGGCAACCAAGGACAATTAACTGCTGGTAGCGATACAATTACTCTCGATTTTACTGGCAATGATTTTGATTTCCCAAAGCCTGATGGTTGTTTTGATAATGGGTCTGGTGGCTGGTTTATACCTGCTACCTATATCCAAATCAATACGAAAACACTGAAAAGTTCAGCCACAGCTATCGTATCTGGGGTTGCACCAAATCAAATTCTTGAAGAGATTACATTTACACTCCCCAACACCCTCAGCAATATTTCTGCCAACTCTGCAGTTACTATTATCTTGACAAATCAAGTGGGAATGCTTAATCCACCTGCAGACGATTACAAAATCAAGGTGAATTCTAGTCGGGAAACCACACAAATCTCCTCTCAAACAATATCTGTCAATGATGCTGTATCGTTTTATGATTTAGATCCTGTACAAACTGGCGTACAAGGTGTACTAGTGGATCCTCCCACGACTTCTACCGTAGCTTCTTTCCAAATGGGAATCATCAACGATATACCTCTTTCTGTTGGCGTAGGAACAATTACTTTTGCAATGCCAATGATAATGTCGGGTGTGCGGAATCCTCCTATCACAGCCGTCCGATTCGAACACTCTATTGATGCAGGACTTACTTGGATCGAAACTGCCTTGAAGTCTATCCCTACATTTTCAGGTAGTACAGTTGTGGTGACAGTACCTACCGATATTCCTGCCAACAGCCCAATTCGAATCACATTAACCAAGGATTTGAACATAAAAACACCCACTACAGCTGGTACATATAGTGTGCAAGCGATGTCATCTGCTCAGCCCTATTACAGAAACTCTCCAACATTTACGATTGGAACTGGTGTAACCAACGTTAAAGTTACTCCTTCCCCTTCTACGGATGATTCCGAAAATGTACAATATGTTGCTGAGTTCAGATTGGGACAAAGTGGAGCTTTATACAAGAGTACAGGAAAGATTTTCCTTGAACTGTTTTTAGGAAATGATCCCCTTACTTTTGATGGTATTACAATATCCAATGGTTCTGTATACTTTGGTACAGGTCAATACACCACTACTCCAACCGAAGTAGAAAGCCTTGGTGGAGGATTCTTCAAGTTTACTATATCTCCTCCTCAAGATTTAACTGCTGGTTCCAATGTAAAAATCACATTTAAAACCTCTGCAGGATTGATAAATCCTGTAGCAGGAACTTATAAGGGTGTTGTGTATACCTCTTCAGAAATGCTTGAGTCCGAATCAGAATCCTATGAAATTCACGATGCTATTATGGTGAATTCGGTTGATGTAGATCCTACAGCCGCAGGTGCAGAAGCCGAATACATCATCAATGTAACCATAGATGATGCCCTCACCAAAAATATTGACACCATATCTGTTGCTTTTCCTCAGGGGCAAAGACTTCCAACTACTATCACGCCAGGGGATATTTCGGTAGATGGTACTGATGTCATTTTATCTCCTACTGTCTCATCCAGTGTTCTCACCTTCCATGTTCCTAACGATATTCCTGCAGGAGCTACATTTGATATAGTTCTAAAGAAATCTGCGAAGATCAAGAATCCCACCACTGCTGGAGTATACAAGCTACAGGTGAATACCTCCAAGCAGATTGCCTATCGTTTATCACCCCCCTTCAATATTGGTACTTCTGTCACAGATATTCAAGTCACCCCCTCTCCCGATACAGCAAATACGTTGAATGTACAATATACAGTAAAGTTTAAAATTGGATCCAATGGAGCTTTAACTGCCAACTCAGGTGATTTTATCTCCATTCAAATTCCACTTGGAGCGCTTCCAACTTCGGGTGCATCTACGATCACTGTAAATGGGGATCGCTGTATTGAAAATCCAACCATCAACGATCTAGGAGGAGGACTGTACGAATTTGAGATTTATCCTCCTAAAGATTTGCGTTCTAGCGCTCAGGTTACTGTAGTTTTCACCAGTTCTGCTGGCTTAACAAACCCAACTGAAGGCAATTACAGGATTACGGTTCTGACCAACAAAGAACCTATTCCTATGCAATCTGATATTTATCTGATTAAAAATGCAGTTGTCATTAATTCTGTTGACGTAGAACCTCCAGCAACCAGTGCTGAAGCAAAATATACAATTAGCATTGATATTGGTAAAAAATTAACCCAAGATATTGATACCATTACCATTGCATTTCCTCGTGAAAATAGAATTCCAACTTCTATCAACAAGGGGAGTATTTCTATTGAGAACGATGGCATTGTTACTGACCTGACTTTGCCTCCTACTGTTTCAGGAAGTGCAGTTACACTGAAGGTACCCAAAACCTACGATCCCACTCTACCAGGAGCAGATCCCACTCTTATCATTGTGTTTAAAGAATCTGCAAAAGTCCAAAACCCTTCTACAGCAGGTATCTACACCTTACAGGTAATGACTTCCACCCAACCTTACTACCGTGTATCGCCCAATTATGCGATTGGAACATCTGTCACTGATTTTAAAATTACTCCCAATCCAAAATCCAAAAACACGATTGACGTACAATACACCTATGAATTCAAGTTGGGTTCAAGCGGAGGTCTGACAAGGAACTCTGACGAAATCCATATCATTCAAAAAGTCGGAACTGCTGGACCATTGCCACTTTTACTGCCAACATCATCCGTGACTGTAAATGGAAAATACACACAAGTTGCTACAGAGATTAGAGAACCCGTTGATCCAGCATATCCTCCAGCAGCCGGATGGGCAGAAATTGTTATCCAGGTACCAGAGGATATCCGTAACAGCGGAACAGTGAAGATTATTATTCTTCCTTCAGCCGGTTTGATCAATCCCGGAGCTGGAAATTATAAAGGTGTTGTTTGGACTGACCAAGAACCTATACCAGTAGAATCTGAATATTATCAAATTGAAGATACCATATTATTTCTGGGACCCGTTATTGTAACCCCTCCTTCCATCGGTCAAATTGCTGAGTATGAAGTAAATCTCCAGCTTGATCTTGGACTCTTGGCAAATCAAGGCACAATTACCTTTGCCTTTCCAACGGGTACAAAACTGAATCGAACTATACCTACAACAGGCATTACCATACAAATTGGCGCAGGACCAGAACAAATACTGAATGTTGCTCCTCAAATCTCAGGAACAAACATCACTATTACGACTCCCGTCAATATACCGGATGCTTCCGATATCACAGTACGTTTTAAGAAAAATGCAGGGGTGACCAACCCAACTACTGCAGGTTTATATAGACTGCAAGCAATGACCTCCACACAGCCATATTATGCATTGTCTGATTACTATGCAATTGGAAGCTCGATAACATCCCTTGAAATTACTCCAATGCCAAATAATATTGGTGGAGAGAGAGTTGTATATAAAGTCACCATGAAAATTGGTGCAACAGGTCTTACTGCTAATGAAGACCAAATTTTCATCAGTTTACCTCTTGATGCTCCTGCTGGAGCAGGCACACTACAACCTAGCACTATTACAGTAAATGGTGCATTTACAACTCTATCCACTGATTATCAAATTGACCCAACCTGGGGACCACCCTATATCCAATTTACAATTACCACCCCGGTTGATGTTAAAGCAAACTCAGAACTTACGGTTATATTTCTTGAATCTTGTGCCCTAACTAACCCCTCTTTGGAAGGGATTAAATTCGGGTATGCACATACCTCACAAGAAAACATAGAGATTAAATCAAAGCTTTACAATATTGTGGATTCCGTTGCATTCCCCGGGATTAATCCTCCCATTGATATGCGGTCTGTAATTCCAAAGTCTAACGGAATCTCATTGCATGCTCAGTACATGGTCCATTTTGTAACATCTCCCACAAAACCGCAGTTAACTCAGAATTTAGACCGGATCAGCATTGTGTTTCCTGATGGTACTACGGTTCCCTCCAGTATATCTCCTGGATCAATCTATATTTCGACTGCTCCAATATGGGGAGCGGGAGACCCTGATTCAGTTACTTGTCCTCCACCAGTTGGTACGATCTTGAATCAGTCAGTTACTATTGTTGGACAAGAAGTGTCTTTCCGTGTACCCATGACGATACCACCTGGATCTCATGTATATGTATTGTTCTGCAAAGATGCAGGCTTGGTTAACCCAGATACCCCCAATTTATACAATCTTCTTGTAAAAACTTCCTCGCAACCCAACTATGGTATCTCTCGAAATTATGTGATTCGATCCACAGTAACCCCTGCTGAGGTTGTACCAAATCCTCCCGTCATTAATCAAAATGCAGAATATACCATCCAATTTACTCTTGGTGAAGACGGTGCCATTACTGCCAACAATGATTATCTTTATGTTGGTCTAAATGGGGACGATTATACCACTCCAGCAGCTAATCTTGCACCTTCCGCCATCCGAGTAAATGGATCCTACTGCACCACATACTCAATTGTGAATTCAGGCCCAGCACTTCCTCCAAATGTTGACAATCCTCCCGGATGGAATCTCTACAGGTGGATACAAATTCAATCCCCTGTTTCCATAGAGGCAAGTTCAGAAGTTACAATTGAATTTTTACAAAGCGCTAACATTGTAAACCCAACAGATTCCGGAAATTACACTTGTATTCTGTGGACAAACAAAGAACCAATCGCCATAGAATCAATGATTTATACGATTGGAGATGCTGTTCGTAACCTAGAAGTTCCTGCCACCCATCCAAATCCAAAGACAACCGGATCATTTGCAGAATACTTGATTGAATTTGACCTTGGTATTGATCCTTCTTCGCAGCTCTATGCGAATACTAGCTCTATTACTGTACAATTCCCCGAAGGAACTACAGTACCGTCATACATTAATCCTGCAAATATAAAAATTGGATTCGGTATTGTTTGTAATCCAACCTTTTCATCAATGCCCCCTGTTAACATTGAAAACAATGCTGTTACCTTCCGCGTACCCATTAATATACCTGCAGGTGAGCATGTTTGTGTTAAGTTTGAAAAAGGTGCTCAAATAACAAATCCACAAGATCCCGGATCCTATCAATTACGCCTTAAAACCTCATCGCAACCCATCATGGCTATATCGAATTATTACTCAATCCTTTCTACTAGCAGTATTCCTGTTGTAACTGCTACTCCACCCGCTATTAATGCCAAGAATGTAGCCTATGAGATTCGATTCAAAACAGGCGTAAATGGCCGCATGATGAAGGGAAATGAAGAGATCATTATTGTATTTGACCCCGCCTATATCGGCGATTATACAATTGGTTTTGATCCTAATCCTGCTCCTTATCCAGAATTAACCACCTCAATACCACCAAATGCAGTAGTTGTAAATGGTGTTGTATTGGATTCAATCCCAACTGTTGTCAATGATGCAGGAGAATTGAAATATATCAAGCTAATAACACCTGTTGATATTGATGCAGAATCAGAAGTAGTTGTTAAAATTAACAATATTGCTGGAATCAAAAACCCCGCTGTAGTTGGTCTATATCGACTAGCAGTGTTAACTTCTGTCGAACCAACTCCTGTTGAGTCTAATGTCTTTAGCTTATTCTCTTCTGTTGGAGACATTACTGTTGATCTAGCCAAAGATGGTTTTGTTGAACCTGCTTTTCCGCCTCCACCAGATCCCAGAGGGGCCACTCCAAATACCAATGCAGAATATATCATTCAATTCCCCACTGGACCATCGGGCAATTTAGTGAAAGATTTAGGCACTATTACAATTAAATTCCCCTATGATACAAAAGTTCCCTCCTCCATACTCCCTGGATCCGTTCGACTAAAGGTGACCAATTTGATTTTGGGTGTCACTTATGATGGAACATTATCCAAAGCCCCTGTAATTAACCAAGAAACCAACGAAATTGTTATTACTGTCCCAGCTGATGTTGAAGCAACAGATGATATCGAATTACGTTTCACAGAATTAGCGGGAATCAAAAATCCTACCCAGTCTGGTACGTATACGCTAGAAGTTTCTACTTCTTCCGAGCCCTTACTAATCCGTTCTACTCCTTACTCAATACTTGGTTTATCTGCTGCAGATGTATCTGTTGAGCCATGTTTACAAAACTTAACAGGTAGTGTTTATACAATCTCATTCACAACTGTAAATGCATTGGCCATAGGAGATTTAATCGATATAGAGTTTCCGTTTGGAACTCGATTACCATCTGTGATTGATGGAGATTTTGTATTAGTGAATCGACATCCTGCCAATGTAGGGGCTTTTCCACAAGTTATCGTGGACAAGCAAATCGTATCCATAAAAGTTCCTGAAGCTATACAAGCATTGTCGACAGTTCGTATCGAATTTACCGACAAAGCTCGGATTCAAAATCCTGCCAGTGGGATGTATTCTTTGAAAATTAAAGCTGGTGCTGTTGAACCAGATCACCGCTGGGTTACTTCTAAAGAATATTTCATCTGTGGAGATTTCACCCTGGCTTCTGCTGAAATGAAACCAAGTTCTCTCACAGTTATGAAAGGCCAGCGTAAAACATTGGAAGTCGTTTCCTATGATGAAAATGGTAATGAGATACCACCAGCAGGACTTTCCTACTATTGGACCACACAAGGAAATGTAGGCAATTTAACAGATATCATGAAAAACCAGGCAACGCTTGTAGCGTCGCAAACTTCTGGTACAGGAACTGTTCAATGTGCTGTTACATTCGGAAATACAACCATACAGGTAACAGCATCTGTAACGGTTTCGTCAACTACTGCGCAATTAGTTATCAATCCTACCAGTGCCTCTGTTTTAGTGGGCGAAACAGCATCCTTTACTGCTGGTGCATACAAACAAGATGGCACTCCATTAACATTAAGTTATAGCTGGCGGTTGGAAGGAGATTCAACTGGATCTCTATCACCAACTACAGGAAAGACAACAACCTTTACTGCAACCGCTGCGGGATCATCTCAGATTGTTGTAACCTCTACATATGAAGGTGAAACACTTCAGGCAAGAGCCAATGTAACAGTTTCAACCGATGGCGATCCAGGACCTGGACCAGGACCATCTGATGAATCTCCCATACAAGCTACCGTTACACCAACACGAGTAAATGTGAATCAGGGAGATGTATCCTTCAACTTCACAATTACCTCTATTGCAGATATTACCAATGGTGTGATTGAAGTTATTATTCCATCTGGTTTCCCTGAACCTACTATAGCCCCGGGATCACAAGGGTATATCACTGCACTTGCTGGTACTGGTGTGAATATTTCGAATCCACCAAACATCCAAGGGAGAAAAGTCATCTTCAATGTCATGAGTATGCCAATTCGAAAAACATTTACCATGACATATTCCAGAGTTTCTGCTCCCTCTACCCCAGGTGAATACATCTTTGACGTAAAAGGAAAACAAAATGCAGAGAGTTCTTTGGTATCTGTCACGGAGCCTCCCAAGGTACTAGTAGTGTCTGTATCGGATGGTAGTGGTCGTGCTACGATCAATCCAAATCAAGCATCTTCTGGTGCTACTGGCCAAAGATTTGAAATTTCTTATACAGCTGATGCTGTTATGGACAATGGTGCGATCCAGATTGTTGTCCCGCAAGGATTCTCCAGACCCTCTCTGTCCTCTACTGCAGAAGGATATGTTCGATTGAAAGAAGATTCAATCGATCATGCGAATTCACCAGAAGTTCTGGGGAATATCATTACAATACCCATCATGACAATGGGCGTGAATGATAAAGTTACTATCATCTATGAAGATGTCAGAATTCCTGCTCAACCCAATGTTTATACTTTTGTTGTGAAAAGCCAGGGAATGGGCGGAAGCTTTGCAGAAATTCCAGCCAGTCCTTCTGTTAATGTCAGTAATACAAGAATCTCAGAAGCAAAAGTTGAAGTTGATCCAAACCAAACCTCCATGGCTGCAGAGTATATTATTTCATTCCGTACATCTGGCACGGGATCACTTCTAAGTGGCAAGGGAACCATTGAGTTTATTTTCCCTGCCCAAACGATACTGCCAGATTCAATTAAGAGCAGCAACATTACCGTTAACGGTATAGACGTAACACTACCACCTCAAGTTGAATCCGTTCGAAGCAAAATTACGATTACAGTACCAGCGGATGTTCCTGCAAATTCATTGGTTATTGTGAAGTTTAAAAAAGAAGCAAATATTGTGAATCCGTCCCAGCCCAGGGATGATTACAAGATTTCACTTACCACATCTTCAGACACCATTCAAACCTCTACCGACCCCTATACCATTGTCGTATCAGAACTTCGCAATATCACTGTCGAAGTATCTCCCATTCAACCTGCTGCTATTGCAGAATATACGATTAAAATGATGGTTGGTGGAGCTGGCGCTTTGAGTGTAAACCAGGATTCTATAACGATTATATTCCCCTCTGACACAGAACTTCCCTCTTCTATTCCAGCCAATGCAATACTTGTGAATAGTACTCCTCTCATGACGCGACCACAGATTGATTTAGCACAAAGAAAAATCATCATGGCTATGCCAATACGTGTTGAAAATGACTCTGAAGTGATGATTGAGATTAAATCTCTGGCGAAGATCAAAAACCCAACGCGAGATGGAATGTATAAGCTAAAAATATTCACTTCTAAGGAAACCAAACAAACCGAATCAGAAGCTTATCAAATTGGAACCTCTCTTTTGGGAGATGTGCGAGTTTCGATTTCTTCTTCACTTGTCGATCAAGACAATGTCACCTATACTGTTCAGTTTAGAACAGGTGGATATGGACGGATTGAAGTAGGCGAAACCATTACCATTACGTTTGATAGTCGCTATAATCTTGGAACTATTCAAGCTCATCATGTTACAGTAAATGGTGTTGTGTGTTCGGTTACTCCAGAAGTATCTGAAAGTGTATCCGTTATTATCAAATCACCCATTGCAATTGATGGAGAAAGTAATGTTACGGTTACCATCAGTAATATTAAGAATCCTTCTGCATCAGGAGAATATACTATCTCTGTTTCTACACAAGCCGAACCTATGCCTGTCGTTTCAACTCCTTATACAATCGGTATGATTCTATCTACTGAAATAACTGTGAATCCTTCATCACCAAATGGCCTATCAGGCTGGTATAAAATAGCACCCAATATTCTGTTCAACAATGATGTAGCCAGTGCAAAAATCTTCTACTCATGGGATGAAGAACCATTCCAACGTTATATGGGGACTGCTATCACAGCTCCTGAAGGAATTCATATGCTGCAATGGTATTCAGTTGCAGAAGGTTTTTCCGATGAAACCAAACAAGAAATGCAGTTTAAAGTGGATACGAAAGCACCTGAAGTTCACGTAATAGAACCAAAAGACGGAGCTGTATTAAATGAACCACAGGTGAAGGTTTCCGGTGAAGTGTATGAGAACAACACCTTTACCGTTACTGTCAATGATCGACCCGCTACTTTGACTGAAAAGCGATTCACTTCCATTGTTTCATTAAATCCTGGTGATAATCTTATCGATATCATCGCAATCGATGAAGCAGGGAATCGAAGCGTTACACCGCGTATCCGTGTAAAATATGTACAACCGTCCGATATTAAATTTAATATCCAATCTCCTCAAAGCTTATCCTCGGTTTATCCAGTTTTAGAAACCACTGAAGAAGGTACTCGATTGATTGCTACAGTTGCGATACAGGGAAAAATTAACCCTGCCACAGCAGATTCTGTGAATATCATCATTATGGACCAAATGAAAACACCCATTGCTCTTCCTATTGATGGAGAAGGCACTTTCAAAGGTGAAGTGAAGTTACCGGTTATTGCTGGATTAAATGGAATCGTGTTTTCTGTAAAAGACCGAATCACCGGAAAAGAATATTCCACTTCCTCTACGGTCATTGCAAAAGTCATGATTGAACTTCAAATTGGAAACTCACTTGCTTTCGTTAATGAACAAGAAAACAAACTGGATGCACCTCCTTACATTAAAGACGGAAGAACAATGTTACCAATGCGGTTTATTGGAGAAGCAATTGGAGCTACCGTAGGCTGGGTTGCTGACACAAAGACAGTAATTTACGATTTTGATACAATCCATATAGAACTACAGATTGGAAGCAAAGAAGCTCTTGTAAAACGCGGAGAAACGTCCGAAAAAATCGAAATGGATGTTGCTCCTGAAATTAAGAATGGCCGTACTTTTGTTCCGCTACGATTTGTAACTGAAACCTTAGGTGCCGAAGTAGAATGGATTCCTGAGACAAAAACCATCAAGGTTTCAAAATAATGAGGTACCGTTTAGTTTACTCCTACAACGAAGGAGGATGGACATGAGCGCCAAAAAGATCATTAGCTTGTTGTTAGGATTCTTGTTAATGTTTTCTATGATTACGATTGGGCAAGCTAGAATTACGACGTTTGTTAATGAACCCAATCCTAATACTGCAGGAACTCCTGCTAACCATACTTTAAAGTTCACGAATACAGAAACAATCCCCTTGGGTGGACGAATTGAAATGGAATTTCCTGCTGCATTTGATTTGGTTACATTGAGCAGTGGAGCTCCATTTGATGAAACAGACTTTGTTGTTGCTCTGCAACAACCTGCTGGATCTCCTACTCCGCCTGTTGTGAAAGTTGGATCTGTGATCCGTGATGGAAAGAAATTATCCTTCGAAGTGGGTGATTCGGCTGTTGCTCCAGGATTTCAGAAAATTGAAATCATCAACGCGAAAATTCTGAATCCAGCAACTCCTGGAAACTACACGATTCAGCTACGTACGTATGATACTGCTGCCAATAACCAACGTCAAATTGAATATGCTACTTCCTCTCAATTTGAGATTGTCTCAAAAATGACACGTGCTTCTGTATATCCAGAACCAAATCGTGCTGGCGAGAGAGCAAAGTATACCATTCGATTTAAGCTAGGTAGTGGTACTAGCAAAAGTCTTTACGCAGGGGATCGAATTCGAATTCAATGGGATACCAACCTTGTACCTGGAGGTGATCCTACCTATGCAACCTTCATACAAGCACCCATTCCCAAAGAATCCGTTACCGTGAACGGAGTTCGCCCTCAAGTAGACCCGCAATTTATGTCTGAGGGTATTCCAGAACCAAATCCCACTGGAAGCTTCTGTGAAATGGATATCATCATACCCAACAACATTAGTACTTCTGCAAATTATGCACCGGAGATAACCATCATTTTTGATGAATCTGCAGGTATCATAAACCCTGACGGAGAACTAGATAACCGAACTATCACTGTCAGTATTTACAGAAGCGATGGAATAACGGTTGTTGAGCCAGCTCTTGAATCCAATGCCTATTCACTGAAAACATCACTTTTTGTCCCTGCTGTATTTGTGCAGCCAGATCGAACAAGTGCAATCGCAGAATATCATGTGGCATTTAAAGTTGGCGAACAGGGAAAACTGATTGCAAACTCTGGTCGAGTAAATGTAGATTTTCCTTCCGGTACAACAGTACCTTCCACTATATCTGCCTATAGCATTAAATTTGCATCTCCACCCCCTGCTGCAGAACCTCCACTGCCTTTTGCCGGTGCTACAGTAAATGCTCCTTTTGATCCCCAAATATCAGGAAACAGGGTTTCATTTGTTGTTCCTGAAACTGTAATGCCTGGGCAATATGTTTGCTTCATTTTTAAAACGGATGCAGGCATACGCAACCCTGAACAAGAGGGAGTCTATCATTTAAAGCTTTCCACCTCTGTGGAACCTTCTATCGTAACATCACAAAACTACCGTATTCAAGGATACAGTACAACAGGTGTAACGGTAAATCCTAACAAATCTGAAGAAGAAGCGGAATGGCTTATCCGATTTAAGTTAGGATCTTCAGCAGGTTTATATACGTTCAGGAATGATACTATCGCGATTACCTTTCCTGTAGGAACTGGTATGCCAGCAGTCGATATTCCCGCTGGAGATATATCTGTCAATGGAGTAGCAACAACTGCTCCTGCTGTTGTAAATCCTGCTACCAGGCAAGTTACAATATTGGTTCCACAATCCATTGAACAAGGAGCCAACGTTACTGTTCAAATCAAGAAACAAGCAAAGATCATTGTTCCTACCATAGATGTAACTCCCAAGTATTTTACACTGACCATTCAAGTATCTTCAGAAACGGATCCATACATTTCAGATCCTTTTGAAGTTTACACATCTATTGATAATCTTGTTGTCTTTCTTAGTGACCCCGGAGTTGGTGTTGTTTCCCAACAAGAAATATCCTTTACATTAGGTGACGTTGATGAAGGTTTAAAGGCTGGAGAAAGTATTACAATCGAGTATCCATCCGGGACAAACATTCCAACCTTTATCAATGCAGGTAATATACGAATTCTCAATGTTACCGCCGCTGTAGAAATGAATCCTTCGTCGGTTCAGGTGAGTGGTCAGAAGATCATTTTAACCCTACCTCCAACATTTCCTACCATTCTTGAAAAGAATCCCGTAAAGGTAATCTTTTTAGCAAGCTGTGGTATTTCCAATCCCACCGAACCAGGATCTTATACCCTAAAAGCTCATACCTCCAAAGAAACAACTCCCGTTCAATCTGAATTTTATACTATTGGTACCGTTTCGGGTGCTGTGCAGGTATCTGTCGAGCCAAAAGCTTCTGGATATTGTATTCCTCAACCTGCTGTTCCTAAGAATAACAAAGGTGCAGAATACTTTATTCATTTCCTGACTGGTTCAAGCGGAGGATTGTCTACAGGTCAATTTGTTTCGGTTGTCTTTCCTCCTTCATATACAACAATCCTAAATACGAATTACCCTGTGCCAACCAATCAAATTCCACCTGGAAACATCTTAATCAATAATCAACCTGTAACCCAAAACTCCAATATTGTCGATGCACCAGCTTCTTATCCTGTGGGTTCAAAAATGATCCAAATTCCTCTTCCTGTGTCAGTTGGTGCCAATGAAAAAGTTTCTATCCATTTCTTGGAATCTGCTGATATTGATAACCCTATTGTTACAGTTACTCCTCAGCCCTACACATTGTATGTATTTACTGCTACAGAAACTTCTGCAGTATCAGGCACTTTCTACTTATACTCTCAAATTGAGGGTATTGGCGGAACACCGATTAATAGTAATCTGCCCATTCATGTAGAACTTTCCAATTACACAGCAGGTCGCGATTGTGGTATGAATTTTGGATTCAAAACAGGACCAATCGGTGCTTTAAAAGCAAACATTGACACTGTATCTGTTATGTTACCACCTGGCACAAGACTTCCTTCTTACATTGCTGGCGGGACAATCCTGGTCGATCAAGACGGAATTATTGATGGAAACGAAGTCTCCGTGCTCAATCCAAAAATTGAACAAAATATTGTTACCTTTACAATCCCTATCAACGTAGCCAACCTGGACAAATTGTATGTGTACTTTACAGAGCAGGTTGGAATGTTAAATCCAAGTGCTCCTGGAAACTATCAGATATTTGTGAAAACTTCCTCAGAAGAAAACTATATCGGATCGTTGGAGTATACCATCAATCCAGTTTCCTACACAATTCCTACTGTAACAGTAAAACCAGCCTTTCTAGGTGAAGAAGCAGCCTATACGGTTCGTTTCCAAACTGGATCATACGGTAATCTAAACATGGGAGATACGATTAATCTTCGATTTCCAGCTGATACCACGATTCCTGCATCTCTCAATTCTTCTTATGTTCGTGTCAACAACGTCCGATGTGCGATTAATCCTCTCACCAATCCAGTAGATCGAACAATCCAGATTTATAGTCCCGTTGCTATTAGTGGTAATTCTACTATTGAAATTACAATCCATGAAGACGGGAAGATACTGAACCCAACAATAGCTGCTAAGTACAACATGGAAATCTGGACCCTTCGAGAAGGTTCTAAGAATAATCCTCTTATCTCAAATGAATATGAGATATATGCCAACACTTCTCCTTTGCACATTACAATGGATATTTCGCCATGCACTCCTTTTACCAATGCAGAATACCATGCAGAATTTTATACTCCTGTTGCTCTTGTCGCTAACACAACCGAAGTGAAAATCACTTTCCCAAATGGCACCTTTATACCTTCTACTCTTGACTCTTATACAATATTATTTGATTCTACGTTTTGCCGTGCTGAACCAACTGTTAATCAGTATACTGTCACACTGGTTTCCCCTATCGCGATTGAAAAGAACCATTTAGTCAAAATAACCTTTACAAAAGATGCTGATATTCAAAACACCAGCGAAGGTACACATAAAATGTATTTTGAAGTAGTTGGACCTGGTCTGGTACAACGTGATTTGAGCGTCTATATTTGTCCTGATTTAGATTTGCAGCGAGTTGAGATCACTCCAGACTCACTTACCATTGCAGAAGGAAAATCACAGACATTTACGGCATTTGCCTATGATGCAAATGGTAATCGAATCTCGCGAGGAGTTGAATATCACTGGAATATTTCCGGTAACATTGGATGGTTAAGCACTTTTAAAGAAGAAAGAACAGAGTTTTATGCCAGTGACATCGGAGTAGGGAACATTACTGTAACGGTGACATATGGTTCCCAATCTTCCATTACGGTCTCTGCAACAATCACAGTCGTAGGGCCATTGGATCGAATTGTTCTTTCTCCTACCTCAATCACCACTTCAAGAGGAAAAAAGACTCGATTTATGGTTACTGCCTATGATGCACAAGGGGAAATCATCCAGGATGTTGTATATACTTGGTCTATTGAGCCAGCAAATGGAAAAATCGTCAAGTTGACAAATCCAAACGAGATTGACTTCTTAGCGGAATCAGAGGGTCGATGTACTTTAACCATACGTGTGCAACAGCAAGATGTATATCGTGAAGCCACTGCTGAAGTCAACATACGAAATGGTGTGAACGATCTACGTTTTGAACCTTCCTCTTATTCCAAAGCTTTTGAACCTTCTGAAATTGTTGGTCCAATTGTTGTGAAAATGATTGATCAGAGTGGAAATCCTATTGTTCAAAATGTGACCTATACCATTACACTCAAATCATCGTCCACAACCTCACGTTTTTCTTTAGATGGTGTAACTTGGAGCGATCAACATACCATTCAGGTAGACGTTGCCCCTAATTTTTCTGAATCCATGCCATTTTATGTATCCGATTTAGAACAAGGTAATATTTCCATAACGGCAACATCGCAAGATTATAACGCTGCCATTATGACGCTGAGTATTCGTGGTATAAAGAAAAGAATATTATTCAAAACACCACCCAGGCTTCTTCGTGTCAATCAACCCTCGGATCCCATTATTGTGAAATTAGCAGATATTTTTGGCAACTCCTTTGCGATGAACCAGGATATTCTTTTCCATGTGAAAGCAGATTCACAAATGGTTTCTTTCTCTACCTTTTCCTCTGTGGAAGAGTGGTTACCTCAAAATAACATATTACTGAAAGCTGGAAAAGAGGAAGTTCAATTTTATTGCATGGATTCTCGAGAAGAATCTTTCAATATCACCGTATCACACCCACTATTTGGAACTATTACTCAAATGGCAATGGTTGCATCTCCAGGTTCGGTGAGTATGCCAGAGGTTACTGTTAATCCTTCCACGGTAGATGCAATGGCTACCTATTACATATCTTTGACCCTTGGTTTAGATGGTAGCCTTGAGACTATATCAGACACAATTACGATTCAATTTCCACCGGAAACTACACTACCCAATTACCTTTCTGCACAAGATATTTTAGTGAACGATAATCCTCTGTTTACAACCCCATTTATTGATGCCAATAAGAAATTTATTCGCATTGTACCGCCCGTAGCACTTAATGGTGGTCAGAAGATTGAGATTGTTGTGAAGGGGATAACCAATCCTTCCAGAGAAAACGATTATTACCTGACTGTCTTTACCTCAAAACAAACCAAGCCTTCTGTGTCAGCCCCATACCATATAGGGGTATCGTCGGTTTCTGATTTCGTTGTAATCCCCAATCCTGTCATCGCAGGTGAGATTGCAGCATATGAAATTGAATTCCGCACAGGGGTTTCTGGAGAGTTAAATCCCGGAGATACAATCGTATTCTTGTTTGATTACAATTTCATCATTCCAAATAAAATCGCTCGAAATAGCGTCATGATTAATGGTATGATGCCCTCAGCAGAACCCATTGTGTCTGGGAAATCGATTATTCTGAAAGTGGATCGCACCATTGGTTCTACTGCTCTGGTAGATGTGGTCATCACAAGAGATGCAGGAATACGGAATCCAGAATTTCCTGGTATGTATCAGTGTAGACTGTATACATCTCAGGAAGAGTCAAGTGTTGAGTCAGAACCTTTTCAGATTGTAGATCGATCCACTGTGCAAAACGTAAAAGTTAGTTTAAAGCCTGCCACAATTGCTTCAGAAACCCAGATCACGATTAATGCAAATCTTGGTCCTTATGGAGCACTTGTACGGGGCGAAAAGATATATGTCTCTCTACATCCATTTGTAATGCCCGAAACTCTACATGGCAGCTATGTATCTGTAAATGGTATCCGCTTAAGTGGTTCCCTGGAAGTTCAGAAAAAGATCGTCACATTGCCGATTTCTTCGAATCTTTCCAATGGAGCCGATATCAACATTGTGTTTTATTCACAGGCAGGGATCATCAACCCAACTTCTCCCGGGTATGATTATCGCATTAGTATCTGGACCGATAAAGAACCAGCCCAAATGATGTCAGAACCATTTACAGTGGAGCCCAATCTAGAAATAGATTGTCTGTTAACGCCAGATGCTCCCGATGGTTTATCCAATTGGTATGTTACAGCTCCAACCGCAATTTTTACATCCAACGTTATTGGTACATTCTATTACAGAATCGACAACAATCCTGAACAAGAATATACAAGCCCTGTACGTTTGGATATGCCAGGGAAGCACACTCTGTATTATCGATTGGTTACGAATATGGGCACTGAATCCGGTGAATACTCTGTTTCCTTTGCTTACGACGGAGAGAATCCTGAAATTATTACCAACATTGATTCTGAAGTAGTATATACGCGAGATCAAACCTTTGCCCTCTCCTTACGAATCAACGATATTTCCCCTGTAAAAGTCACTATAAACCAAGAGCCAATCACCTTATACGAAAATGCATATTCTGCTCTTTTAAATCTCAAAAATGGAGAAAATATCCTTCAGATTAAAGCAGTGGATGAAGCTGGTAATATCACGTATGCAACCTACCGGATTATTGTTAAAGTGAATCCTCCCATTCTTGTTCTTTCCTCACCACAGCTATATCAAACTGTAGAAGATGTTTACTTCTCCACAACACCCAATGGAAATTCTCTATATGCCAATATCCGAATCAAAGGAACAACCGAGATTGGTATTAAAAAAGTAGAAGTAATCTCACCAACCAAACCTGATGAAATCTTTACCCTGGATGTTGATCATATGGGCGGATTTGATCGAATCGTTGGAATGGCTGTTCTAGCGGGAGATAATATCTTAAAAGTGCAAGTTGAGGATTCTGTAGGGAACAAAAATAATGTGACCGTTTCGTTCATTGTACGATGCACACTTCGATTGAGAATTGGTGTAGAAACTGGATATTTGAATGCCACTGCATTGACACTTGATGCAGCGCCTTATCTAAAATACAACATGCACACAATGATTCCTTTCCGATTGGTGGCTGAATCGTTCGGAGCCACGGTTGGTTGGGAACAATCCACGCGAAAAGTATCCTACGATTTCCGAAGTATTCACATTGACCTGTGGATTGATCAATTGAAAGCTGTGATCACTCATCCAGACGGTCGAACGGAAACTAAAAATATGCCAGCTGAACCAGAATTGAAAAATGGCCGGACCATGATACCACTCCGCTTTGTTGCAGAAGCAATGGGCATGAAAGTCGGCTGGGATGCAAAACTATGGGAAGCTTCAATCACATATCCCTAATGCATACTTAAACTCCAAATAGAAAAAAAGACCGCTTTCAGGGCGGTCTTTTTTTTATCTTGTAAAAAAACCACGAAATGATACACTTAATAAAAATGATTAGGAGTTTTGCATGAGTAATTATATTGAAATCAAATCAATGGATGAGTTTGAAACCCAGGTTTTGAAAGCCGATAAGCCGGTTTTGGTTGATTTTTGGGCTCCTTGGTGCGGTCCATGCAGAATGGTGGCACCTGCATTAGAAGAGCTTGCAAACGAGTCCAATGGTAAGTTTTTGGTTGCAAAAGTGAATACAGATGATGCTGCTGAAGTAGCCATGAAGTATTCCATTGTAAGCATACCAACACTAATTCTTTTCAAGAATGGAACTGCGGTTGATAAGGTCATCGGAGCTTTACCAAAAGAACAACTAAAGGCTTTTATCGACAAAAACGCATAGTCAATGAATAAAAAAACTTTAATGGAGTATATCCAGTCTTTTGTTTTAAAGACTGGATATACTCCATTGGATATGAAGATCAGTGTCAAAAATGATACTTTGCGGATTGCTTTTAGTATTTTTAAACAAGGAGTAGACATCTCTCTTGATGACTGCTCCAAGGTTACGCTGATTGTCCGTGATTTTTTGAATATGTTACTTGGCATTGAAGCCAATTTTATTGTGGATGTATCATCGCCTGGAGCAGATAGAAAACTAAAAACCTGGCAAGAGTATTCGATGTTTCAGGAGAAAAAAGTACGAATAGTACTCAAGGACGGTAATACTGTTGAGGCTATTTTGAAAGGAACCAAAGAGCCAGATCAAGTTTTGTATTGGTGTGAAAACGAAGAGAACGTTGTATCATATGACGATATTGCAAGTTGCCGATTAGTTTTACATTAGGAGTTAAAAGTGCCAGCTGGTAAAATTTTTCAAGCCATTGATATTTATTGTAAAGAGCGCGAAATCAAGAAAAAAGACGCTATTTATCATGCTATTGAACAAGGAATAATGGCAGCTTATAAACGTGCTTTTGGGAATGTGCAGAATATTCGAGTCGTCATGAATCCACATATGCGTTTGTTAAAAGTATTTGAAGCAAAGAAAGTTGTTATTCAACCACAAGATGAACTTACCGAAATATCATTGGAAGATGCCCAAAAAATCAAACCCGTTGCACAACTAGGCGATATTGTAGAAATTGAGCTCAATTTGCAAAAACTGGATCGCATATTGGCTGATGTAGTAAAGCAAGTTGTTATGCAACATATCCACAAGAATTACCAAGATGAGATCTTTGATGAATTCAAAACCCGTGAACATACCATGGTCATTGGAGAAGTATCCAAAGTGACACCATCCAGGGTATATGTCAAGATTAACAAAGCAGAGGGAATCCTTCCTCAAGATGAACAAATACCAAATGAGCATTATCAGGTCGGTGAGCAAATTCATTGTTACATTTTTTATGTGTATCGATCCAAACGAGAACCAATGATTATGCTATCCAGAACACATCCCAATTTACTAAAGACTCTTATGGAACTGGAAATCCCTGAGCTGGCACAAGGCTTAATTGAAGTAAAAAAGATTGTACGTGAAGCCGGAATAAGAGCAAAAGTATCGGTGTATTCCACCGAACCCAAAATAGATCCAGTAGGAACCTGTATTGGCACAAAGGGTTCCAGGATTAATGCTGTTGGGAAACGATTGCATGGTGAAAAAATAGATGTAATCCGATGGAGTGATGATGTCGCAACCTACATCGCCAATTCCTTAAGTCCTGCAAAGGTAGAACAGGAAGATGTTACTGTGGATCAAGAAAACCATATTGCTACAGTAATGGTTGATCCTCAGTATTTTTCACTTGCTATTGGACAACGAGGCTTGAATGTCAAATTAGCTGCTCGATTGACAAGCTTCAAACTAGACGTTTTACAAAAGAATGATTTGCATGAACAGGAGAAACCATCTTTATGAGTGACAAGAAAGTTCGAGTTTACGAACTAGCAAAACAATTGGGAGTTACCTCGCAAGCTCTCATGGTAATTTTGAAAGATTTAGGGGAATCTGTAAAAAGTTATCTTTCTACTATTGAAGAAGAAACCGCTGAAGCCGTAGAAGAAATCGTTCGATCTCAAAACGAAGAACGAAAGAAAAAGAAACAAGAAGAAGCACGAAAAAAAGGGATTCCCATCGTAACCAAAGACGATGCTCCTCCTAAAGAAGAAAAAAAAGAAGATGTATCAAAAATCAAAGAAGAGGTAGTTTATTTTAATGCCGATCAACTATGCCGATTACTTCACGTTGATTATCCAGAACTCCAAACACGACTACTGAAATATGGAATTGTTTCCTACTCTCCCAGTGATCCTATTCCTGGATTTGCTGTAAAGTCTCTTTGTGAAATTTATGATGTTTTACTGGAGTACTATGTTGATGAAAGCATTGACGATCGATTTTTCAAGACGAGAGCTCCTGTTATCACAATTATGGGACACGTTGACCACGGAAAAACAACACTTCTAGACTATATTCGTAAGACTAGAGTAGCGGACAAAGAGCTTGGGGGTATTACCCAGGCTATTGGTGCCTACAGTGTGAGTGTCCATGATAAACAAATTGTTTTCATTGATACTCCTGGCCACGAAGCATTCACTGCAATGCGAGCAAAAGGATCAGAAATCACTGACATTGTTGTCCTGATTATAGCAGCCGAGGATGGAGTAAAAGAAACCACCCTTGAAGCAATTGATCATGCTAAAGCTGCAAAAGTCCCCATCATTGTTGCAATCAATAAAATTGATCTTGAAAATGCCAACATAGAACATGTCAAAACCCAACTAGCGGAACGTGGTCTGAATCCTGAAGAATGGGGCGGTGATACCATTGTTGTTCCCATTTCTGCAAAAAAAGGACTAGGTGTTGATGACCTTTTGGAAATGATCCTTCTTAAGGCAGAAATGATTGAGTTACACACAAGCACCCTTGCTGATTTCGCTGGTACTGTCATTGAATCAAATATTACAAAAACATTTGGATCGCAAGCTACTATCATTGTGCAAACCGGCACTCTCCGCCGAGGAGATGTAATCACCATCGATGGAAAAACCGAATACAAGATTCGAGTCCTGAACGATGATTTAGGAAAAACCATCAAAAAAGCAGCTGCATTAACCCCTGTCAATATTAAAGGATTACCAGAAATACTCAAACCTGGCTCTATTACACGTTCAGCAAAGAATTTTGTCCCCTATGAAGCAGCATCTTTTAATGAAAAACAAGAAGAATTTAATTCTAGTGAAGAAGTAGATTGGGCTGAAGACTTTCTTTCTGAAAAAGAGACTGTTGAAAAATTCAACATTATTATCAAAGCAGATGGCGAAGGAACCCTTGACGCTCTCCAGGTTGCCCTGGATAAAATCAATGTGGAAGGTGTAGAACTCAATGTTGTTAGGCAGGGCGTTGGCATTATTACTGAAGATGACATTCTTCTTGCCTCTGTCAGTAAAGCAAATATTTATGGATTTAACAGTACCGCCAGCCCTGGAGCTCGAACTGAAGCAAAAAATAAATCGATTCGTTTGAAAACCTACCGGATTATTTTTGAATTATTGGACGACATTAAAGCCGGCATGAAGGGTGTATTAGCCCCTGAAGAAACAGAAGAAGTTCTCGGTACAGCAGAGGTAAAACAAGTTTTCAAAGTACCAAGAGCAGGTACTATTGCAGGATGTATCGTTCGATCTGGTGTGATTCGAAGAAATGCACAGGCTCGTATTATCCGAGATCGATCCATCATATTCGAGTCCAAGGTTTCTTCCTTGAAGCGTTTTAAAGAAGATGCTCGAGAAGTTCGAGAGGGTTTTGAATGCGGTATTGGAGTTGAAAACTTCAATGATGTGAAGGTTGGCGATACCATTGAAGTATTTCAAATGGTTGAAAAACCCCAATAAACCGTAAGCAATGGCAGCCGACATAGCACTTCTTACAGTAGAATTGCGACTACCTGGTGTGCAAAGTCTCAAAGAAAAAAGAAGAATCCTGCAGTCGATGATCCAAAAATTGAAATCTATGTTTAATATTGCGATCAGCGAAACTGACCATCAGGATACCTGGCAAAGGTCTGAGCTGTCGATTGTTTCCGTAAATACTTCGTGGAATGAGTTACAGCGAACCATCGGCTTTATACAAAACTGGATGCAACGTCAATATGATATTGAAGTGATTGAAGATAGGATTGAGAGATTATGAGAAGCTATCACAAAGAAAAATTAGAAAAAAGAATCCGTGAAGTACTAAGTCAAATTCTTGTGTATGAAATTGAAGATCCCAGGTTACAATCATGTTTGATTAACCGTGTTGTCTGCACAAGAGATTTTCGGATTGCCAAAGTATACGTTAGTTTTTTTGGTGGCTTGGATGCGGAAAAAAATGGTCTACAAGCTCTACGAAGCGCATCTAAATTTTTACAATCCCACTTGGCATCTAAAATACAGGTTCGATTTGTACCGTTGCTCTCCTTCTTTTTAGAAAAAGATCCTGAAGAAAAATTTGACTCCTTGAAGAGACTTCACCAAGTACTAGAAAATGAGACTGCATTGAAGGATGAAGAGGATTCTTCTCAAATGCCCACGGAAGAAGAGACAGAGGATTCCCTCTAATCATATGTTTCGTTTTTTTTCAACGCTTCCTTCTACTACCTCTTTCTTGCTCTGTACACACGAGAATCCTGACATTGATGGCGTATGTTCTCTTGGTATTTTACATCTTTGGCTTGAATCTCACGGTTTTTCTGTTCAAAGCATTGTTCAACCTCCTGTCCCTGGAACAGACTATTTGCATGGATTAGAATCGGTTATCACCGATCCTCTTCAACTGAATATGCACGCCCCTTCTGTTTTGGTATCTTTAGATTGTGCAACCCCCCAAAGAATCTGGCCTCAAATTGTCTTTTCCTTGCAGGCAATTCATGTGAATATTGATCATCATGTTGACAACACTCACTTTGGTGACCATCCATTTGTAGATTCTACTGCATCCTCGACCGCAGAGCTTGTATATGCTGAACTGCGCAAAGAAGAGTGTTCAATTCCTTTGCCTCTGCTTGAAAATTGTTATGCTGGGATTCTATTCGATACAGGTGGCTTTCGATATAGCAACACGACTTCTGTTACTTTTATGCATGCCATGGAGTTACTGAAAGCTGGTGTTGCTCCCGCCCCTATGGCTCAACACGTTTTTCAATCCTATACGTGTCAATCTTTCCAGGCTCTAAAATGTGCACTAGAAAACTGCATATATCAAAATAAAACCCCGTCCTATTTATTTACCCATATACCCCATGCAAAGATCCAAGAGCATCATTTTTCTCCTCCTGATTTTGAGGGCATTGTTGACATTCTACGCCTCCACAAGGAGGCCGATTTGATTATCTTTGTTCGTGAGGTAAAGCCAAACGAGTGGAAAGGGAGTATTCGAAGCACACCCAAGTACTCTATTCTTGATATGGCACACTCCTTTCAAGGAGGTGGCCATCGCAATGCTGCAGGATTCACTTTTTTTGGGAGTTACATTGAGCTGAAAGAACGAGTAATGTCACAAATACATTCTCTTTCTGTAATATAAAGGCAATTTATGAGTCCTTCCTCATATTTCCAAACCCCTCGTAGCACAGTTTCTGGGTTTTTATTGATCAATAAACCCAAGGGGATAACTTCGTTTGATGTGATACGTCAACTTCGTATTCGGACCGGTCTATCCAAAATAGGGCATGGTGGAATACTGGATAAAAATGCTACAGGGCTGCTTATGGTAGGCATAGGAAAAGCAACCAAGAAACTTGCCTCCTTCTTGGAAGGTCCAAAGAAATATACCTGTATGATGGTCCTTGGCGCTGGTTCTGATACACATGATTGGCTTGGACATCAATGGATGTTTCAAAGTGTATCCCCTACCATTACACCATCTTGCATTCAAAAACTATTTTTAGATCGTTTTCAGGGACAAATCTTACAACAACCACCTCTATACTCTGCTTTAAAGAAAAAGGGGAAAAAATACTATCAATATGCTCTCTGTGGAGAGACAATTGAGATACCAAAGCGAGAAGTAGAGATTTCTAAAATTCGACTGATCTCGTATATCAAAAAAACCTATCAAGCTCAAATAGTATTTTCGGTGGAATGTTCCAAAGGGACGTATATTCGCTCTCTTGCACGTGATATTGGAGAGGCTTTGGGTACAGTTGGAGTAGTGAAAGAGCTTTGTAGGACTCACATTGGAAACTATTCCTTATCACAGGCAATTCCATTGTCCTATATTTCTTCGGTGGAAGACATCCAGCAGGCAGTGATTTCATGATTCAGAAACAAATAGGTTGCATTGGTAATTTTGATGGTGTTCACCTAGGGCACCAAGCCCTTATCCACATGACTCAAAAAATAGCAGCAGAGCAGCACTTAAAACCAATACTTCTTACTTTTCAAACCAACACAAAGCATCGCAATATTTTATCCTACCTTACAACTGCACACGAGAAGTATCAGCTTATTCACAACCTCGGTCTTGAAAAAATTGTACAACTTGAGTTTCCTGGATCGATTGCAGATATGACTCCAGATGAATTTGTAGAGCATATTATTGTTCATTCTCTCCAAATGACCCATGTGATTGTTGGAGAGAATTTCTGTTTTGGAAAAAACCGATCGGGTAGCAGTCAAACCTTGAAGCAGATCGGGGAAAAGAGAAACATTGGGGTCACTATTGTTCCCTTGGAAACATACCAGGGAGAGCCCATAAGTAGTACAAGAATTCGAAACAACATAGACCAAGGAAATGTAGAAATTGCGAATGCGATGCTGGGATATCCTTTTTTTAATCAAGGCATTATAGTTCCTGGTAAAAAAAGGGGAAGAACGATGGGAATTCCAACGGCAAACCTGCATCCACGTAACTCACTAAAGAAAAACCCAAAAGAAGGTGTGTACATCACTCAAATTCTATTGAATGGAGAATTGTACCCTTCCTTAACACATATAGGACCAAAGCCTACATTTCAGGATATGGACCAGGGAATTGAGACATTTCTTCTTAATCACAGTGGGAATTTCTACTCACAACGGTTTGTTGTTTTGTGGCTAAAGCACTTACGGGATGTGCAACAGTTTTCTTCAGAAAAAGAACTTGTTGCACAAATTCAAAAGGATATTCAAACAACTCACAAATACTTTCACCAGCACAGGGCATTTTCATCTCTACCGGCGATGCTGAACAACTTGTAGCAGATATTGACTCAGATTATCTGCGTTCCGTGCTGTCTTCTTTTTGTTTTTCCAGCACCAAGTCTTTCAATAATTGGTAGGTAGCTTCTCCTAGCACTTGCTTGATATAGGTTTCGTGTGGAATTTCTCCATTGGCGTTAGTGTCTGATTCCGATTTTTCGTTTTCTTTCTCTTCTTCTTGAAATCTTTGTGCTTTTTCTTCTTTTATTCCCAGAACTTCTTCTACAAAGTGTTTCTGGATGTCTCCTGACACGGATTCAGACTCTGCTGGCTTGCCTTCCATTCCTGGAGTGGTTTGCTGAGATTCTTTCGCTTTATTATTGGAAGCGTTGTGGCTACGAAGGATGGGCAAGATAGTTTTTTCAAGAAACCGTTTGTTGATTTGCTGGTTGGAATCATATATAATCTGTCCTTTTGACAAGGCTAATTGAATGTCCTCGTCGGTCGGGAAGCCGTTGATCATATGATCCCCTGGTATTGGGTAGGGTTCGTTTGGATAGGGAAAACCACCTTGCATTTGAAAAGCAGTTTTTTCTTCTTGGTTTGGTTCTAAAGGTGAATCTGTCGGAGATGATGGAGAAGCAGTCGAAGAAGGAGTTGGGGGTTCTTTTTCTTTTTTCTCTTTTTCTTCACGTTCTTTTTCTTCTTTTTCAATTTTCTGTTGAATGGCAAACTCTTCAAACAATGGATTTTTGGATTTTTCTTCTGGTGTCAATTGCCTGATACGACTAAGAACATCTTCTAATTCTTTGCCACTCACCGTTTCTTTCTCGATTAACATTTCTGCAATCTCTTTAATCTCTTTGTGCTTTTCTTCAATGATATTCTTTGCACTTTGATAGGCTTCATCAATGAGTAGCTTAATTTCTTCATCGATTGATTGACCCGTTTCTTCACTATAATTTCGCTCTGAGGTAAGAGATTTACCTAAAAATATGGCTCCGCTTTCTTTTCCAAAAGTTCGTTGACCTAGCTTTGTACTCATTCCATACTTCGTTACCATATTTGTGGCAACCTCGGTGACTCTTTCCAAATCATTTGCTGCACCAGTTGATATGTCATGTAAGAAATATTCTTCAGCAGCTCTTCCTCCCAGTAGGCCCGATAAAGTATGGATAAGCTCTGTTCGGGTTTTCAAAAATCGATCTTCAATAGGGAGTTGCATAGTATATCCCAAAGCTCTTCCGCGAGAGACAATGGTAATCTTGTGTACGGGTTCCAGGTCTTTATAGTAACGGAGTACTGCTGCGTGACCGGTTTCATGAATGGCAATCGCCCATTTTTCGGGAGGTGTAATCTGGCGGCTTTTTTTCTCTGGTCCAGCAACTATTCGATCAATGGAATCTTCAATTTCATCATGGTGAATAAACAATTTATTTCTTCGTGCTGCCAATATGGCTGCCTCGTTTAATAAGTTTTCCAGGTCAGCACCAGTAAAACCAGCAGTCTGTTTTGCAATAATCGGAATATTTACGTCTTTTCCAAGAGGTTTGTTCTTGGAATGCAATGTCAAAATCTCTTGTCTTTCGGATGCATCAGGAAGGTCAATAAACATTTGTCGATCAAATCGACCAGGACGCAATAATGCAGGATCAAGAATATCGGGACGGTTGGTTGCAGCAATGATGATAACTCCAGAATTGGCTGCAAAACCATCCATTTCAACAAGAATTTGGTTTAAGGTCTGCTCGCGTTCATCATGGCCTCCGCCAAGTCCAGCACCGCGCTGTCTACCCACTGCATCAATTTCATCAATAAAGATGATGGCAGGAGCAAATTTCTTAGCTTGATTAAATAAGTCTCGAACTCGGGATGCTCCTACTCCAACAAACATTTCGACGAATTCCGAACCGGAAACTGTGAAAAAGGGAGCTTTGGCTTCACCAGATATGGCTCGAGCGATAAGGGTTTTACCGCATCCCGGAGGACCTACAAGCAGAATACCTTTGGGTATTTTTGCTCCAATTTTATTAAATTTTTCAGGATTTTTAAGAAAATCTACAATCTCCTGAATCTCTGTTTTTACTTCGTTTAAGCCAGCAACGTCTTTTAGGGTAATACGAGGATGGTTGTCCATAAAAAGCTTCGCAGTGCTTTTGCCAAAATTAAAAACCTGCCCGCCACCACCACTTTGCATACTTCTGCTTAGTAAAATCCAGAAAAGGAAAATAATGAGAATGGTGGAACCAAAATTCAGAATATAGCCCCATATTTCGGAATTGTTTGGGATCACCATGCTAGTTGTAATATTATTTTCAACCAGTACGGTCTCCATTTTTTCAATTTGTGAGGGGAATATAACAACTTTGAATTGAGTACTACCCTCCACAGTACCTGGCTTTAACACTCCTACAATTTCAGTTTCGTGAACCTCTGCTGATTCAATTTTCTGCTCTTCTGCTAACCGCAGGAATTCATTGATGGTTAATTCTGTAGGCGAAGTAGTATTGAAAGAATTGAATATGAAAGAGGATAAAAGGATTACAAGGAAAATTCCAATAATCCACATAAAATTGAAATTCGGAGTTCCTTTTGGAGGCGTATTTTTATTGGAAGGCCTAGGATATTTTGGTTCTGGCATAATTATTCCTTTTCTTCTTGGATTTTTGCAACATAGGGAAGACACCGATACTGTTCTTTCGCATCGAGTCCATATCCTACAACAAAATAATCAGGGATTACGTATCCACAGAAATCTATCTTCAAAGGTACTTCTCTTCGATCTTTTTTATCCAAAAAAGTACAAACATATATTCTTTTTGCTCCTTTGAGCAGTAAGTATTGTTGTAAAAAAACCATAGAATGTCCTGAATCGATAATGTCCTCTACAACAACAACGCTCCGCCCTTTAACGGGCAAACAAATATCTTTCTTGATCTTTATATTCCCAGAACTTCGTAAATTTTGCCCATAACTAGACAGTTGTATAAAATCAATCGCAGCATCTCGTTGAATTTTCCTGCACAGATCAGACAAAAAAACAAATGCGCCATTCAAGACGCCAATTAATAGTAACTGTTCATCTGCTGGATAGGTAGTGGAAATTTCATGTGCAAGTCGATCAACTGCACTTCTGATTTGATTTTCATGAATCAGAATATCGCCTGCTTCAATTTTCCTGTTTACCATTCGCTAGCCTCAAGTTTTCGAAATATTAAAATTGCATTCTCTACTTCAACACTCATTTTCGTATCCGAATATAGGATACCTTTTTTTTGTGGATGTGAAAGAATCAAGGCACGGATCGTTTCTACGGTAGAAAAAGAGAAATTGTCTCGATGACCAGCAAGAAGACTTCGGATATGCAGAATTGACCTTCTTTGCAAAGCAATAGGAAGGTCTCGAAACAGAGTAGGTGAGAATTGTATGGATGTTGGCGATACCGTCCAGTCTTTTACAACAGCAGATAGCTCCTGTTCAATCCAATCGTTTTCATGCGAAAGAATATCTTGCAAACGAAGAATAGAGGAAGAAAAATTTGGATTGATGATTTGTATCTCAGGAAGAATGATATTGCGAAGACGATTTCTGGAAAATTGCACATCTTTGTTTGTACTATCTTCTCGGTAGGGAATATTGCAGTCCTGTGCATAGTCACGAATCTGTTTTTTTGTAAAAATAAGAAGAGGCCGGAAAATAGAGGTTTCTGAGTTCCAAGAAGGCAGCAGTCCAGCAAGCTTTTCCGGACTTGACCCTCGAATAAAATTGAACATAAAGGTTTCGCAAAGATCGTCCTGTGTGTGCCCCAATACGCAAACATCAAGCAAATTTTCTTGTTGAATTTTCTTTATTGTACGCCTTCGGAGCTTTCGGGCTTTTTCTTCAATTCCTGTTCCATCCACAGATTGCCAATCGGTTGAGGAAAAATGAACTGTGTGAAAAGGGATTGCATTCTTTAAACAGTAGGAGGTGACTAGTTCTTCATCTTGATCACTATCATTCTCTCGCAAATGGTGGTTCATATGCAGGACGGTAAAAGAATGTGCAAATAGGTTTTTTGTTTGAAGAAACAAGTGGAGCAGTACCATCGAATCAACTCCTCCAGAAACAGAGAGCAAAAATGTAGTGGAGGAAGAAAATGAGAACGCTCGAACATTTGTAATAAACTGCTGTAAAATGGTTTTCATAAAAAAAAAGTAGCGGCACAGGGATTCGAACCCCGGACAACACGGGTATGAGCCGTGTGCTCTGACCAACTGAGCTATACCGCCAAAAAGATTATTTAGACTTAAATTTTATAACAAAATCTCCTGGTTTTGCAAGGTCTGATTCTTCTCTCGCCATTTTTTCAATAAAGTAATCGGTTTCTGCGAACTCGATTTTTTCTTTCAGATTTTCAATCTGACTCTGAAAAATGTCTTGGTCTCTCTGTAGGGAACGTAGTTGAGAACTCAGTTGAATATATTGTATCATTTTCAAACCGATGAACAAGACAACACATACAATGACAATTCGAACGACGATGGCAAGAAGTCCAGGTTTCTCGCGTTTTTTTCTCATATCATTGCCTAGCTTTCAACACTTCTCTCACAATTTCTTCAGCTGTTGAAGCAGTGTTACCCTGCATTCGCAGTTTTCTCAAAATTGTTTTGCTTTCAATGGGAGACAATCCCATTTCCAAAAGAAGCTCATGGGCTTCTTCGTAGCAGGATGGTTCTTTTTCAAGATCTTGCATTGGCATTTCATTTTTCCATTTTTCACTCAAGTACAGGTGAATTTTCTTAGCAGTAGTGATACCGATCCCAGGAGCTTTGGACAATGATTCTGGAACTCCTTCGGACACTATTTGAAACAAATCTTGTAAAGAAAATGAAGAGAGAATTCCCAATGCCATTTTTGCTCCCACTTTCGGGATGGAAAGTAGGGTATTGAATACTTTTTCGTGTTGTTCGGAAGGAAACCCATACAAGGAGATGTTGTTTTCTCGAACGATCATAATGGTGTGTAATCGTACAGATTCCCCAGCTGTATACTCATCGGGAGAAGGAACAAAAACTTGTAATCCAATGCCCGTCACTGGCTCAATTACAACGTACTGATCAGCTGTGCTTAGAATAGTACCCTGAAGCTGTTTAATCATATGTCACTCCAATCAAAAGTATACGCATGACAGAGACTTGCTGCAACCGCATCGCATGCATCGTCTGATGTTGGCAAGGTTGTATCCAATATGGACTCTGATACTAATTTTACTTCCATTTTGGAGGCTTGCCCATAGTGAGTGAGTGTTTTTTTGATCTGCAGTGGAGTATATTGTGCAAAACTCATATTTTGTTGAGCACATAAAAGCATGAGGGAACCACGAACCTCTTCTACAACAAGGGCTGTTTTTACATTTTTCGAGAAAAACAATTGCTCCATCACCATGCAATCGGGTCGGAAAGTGAGAATTAATTGTTGAAAAAAATCATAAATCTTTTTGATTCGGTGTTCTGTAGGTCCTTTTTTGGTTATGAAAACACCTACATCTAATAAACGAAGCGTGTCTTCTTTAAAAAGAAGACACGCATATCCCGTATTCGCTATTCCAGGATCAATTCCTAGAATAATGGTGTTATTTTTCACTTTGTTAGCTGTTCAGGAAAATTTCAAACTCTTCATCTGCAATGTCGTAATTAGAAAATAGCTTGGTTACATCATCGCTATCTTCTAACTCATTCAGAAGACGGAGCATTTTTTGTGCCTTGTCTCCAGTGAGTTTCACATATGTGTTGGGTACTTTATCCAGTTCAGCATTTTCAATTTCAATTCCTTCTTGTTCAAGGATTTCTTTTGCTGAATACAACGATTTTGGATCAACAGTCAAAACCCAACCACTCTCTTCTTTTGAGAAATCTTCTGCTTCGCATTTTGTAGCGATTTCAAAAACTTCATCTTCTGATAGCTCAGAATCTTTCAGCGTAATGTTTCCTACAGTTTTAAACATCCAGGAAACGCAACCCTGCTCTCCCATGCTACCACCAAATTTGCTGAAAATTTTACGAATCTCAGCAGAAGCACGGTTTTTGTTATCTGTTGCAACTTCGACCAAAATGGCGGTTCCTTCAGGACCATATCCTTCATATGCAAGTTCGAGAATTTCGTATCCGTCTTTTAATTCGCCAGTTCCACGCTTTATAGCTCTATCAATGTTATTATTTGGCATACCACCGGCTTTTGCCTTTTCAATTGCACTGCGAAGTCTGGGGTTGGAATCAACATTACCACCACCTTCTCTGGCAGCGATCGTCAATTCTTTTCCTAATTTAGTAAACAGTTTGCCTCTTTTAGCATCTTCAGCTTGCTTCTTACCTTTAATATTGTGCCACTTAGAATGTCCGGACATTAGTGTTCCTCCTACTAGGTTAATGATTGCAGAAACATGGAATGAATACGATCGTCATTCCCTATTTCTGGGTGAAAAGTTAATGCAAATATGTTTTTTTGTCGTACAAATATCGGGTTTTCATGCCGATCTTTTGACAAAACTGGTATGTTTGAGTCTAATGAGCGGACAATGGGGGCTCGTATGAAAACCGCTCGAAATTTCTCCGTAAAGCCTTCAATGGTGACCTCCTCTACAAAACTAAAATATTGTGGACCATATCCATTTCTAGATACAACGATATCTAGAACTTGTAAAGTCTCTTGTTTTGTATTATCTATTGCTTTCGAAAGTAATACAACGCCTGCACAAGTTGCCATTGTGGGCAACCCATCTTGTATCATCTTTCGAAGAGGATCAAATAGATGATTGAAGTGTAGCATTCGAAGCATATGGGTACTCTCTCCGCCAGGAAGAACAATACCGTCAACACATTCTAAATCTTGCGGTGTTTTCACACGTATTGTCTCAACTGAGAGCCTCCGAAACACATATTCATGTTCTTCAATAGAACCCTGGAACCCCAGGATGCCAATTTTCACTTATTATATGCCCCTATCTGATAATCTGTCTTTTTCGTCAATCAAGTGGATATCCAAACCCTTCATGGCTTCTCCAAGTCCAACAGAAACCTTGGCAATTACTTCGGGTTCATTCCAATGTGCTACTGCTTCTACAATAGCTTTTGCCATAACAGATGGATTTTGGGATTTAAAAATGCCAGATCCAACAAATACCCCATCAGCTCCTAGCAACATCATAAGAGCAGCATCAGAGGGAGTAGCTACGCCACCTGCTGCAAAATTTACTACGGGGAGTTTTTTTAATTCTTTTACTTCTCGTAGGAGTTGTACGGGTACTCGCCATTCTTTTGCTGCTGTATATAATTCATCTTCCACCATAGAAACAATTTGTCGAATCTGAGACTGTACTTTTCGCATATGGCGTACTGCTTCTACAACATTTCCTGTGCCAGCCTCACCCTTGGTTCGAATCATAGATGCGCCTTCAGAAATTCTTCGGAGCGCTTCGCCAATATCTCTACAACCACAAACAAACGGAATCTGAAAAGCAATTTTATCAATGTGGTTTTCTTCATCCGCTGGAGTTAAAACTTCACTTTCATCAATGTAGTCAACATGAAGAGATTCTAACACTCGAGCTTCAACAATATGTCCAATACGACATTTTGCCATAACTGGAATGGTAACAGCTTCTTGTATTTCTTTGACTTTTAGTGGGTCGCACATACGAGCAACCCCTCCAGCTTTCCGAATATCGGCTGGTACGCGTTCCAGAGCCATCACGGCAACAGCGCCTGCTTCTTGTGCAATTGCTGCTTGTTGAGCGGTTGTTACGTCCATAATCACTCCGCCTTTTAGCATTTGAGCAAGCCCACGATTTGTAATAACTCTGTCTTTATCCATGCACATACACTCCTAACAGGATATTTTCTTACTAGTATACACCAAAATAATATAGTATTAAAAAATTTGACAAATGTGCAATAGTTCGTTACTTGTCAAGGACTTTTTCAAATTCTTTTACCCATTCTATGGCATTTTCTTTCGATTGAACGTTTCCTACACTTTGTTCTTCAAGTAATTTACTTTGCAAATATCCAATATTTTTTCCAGGCGGAAGACCGGTTACTTCCATGATTTCATTTCCGTTTAAGAAGGGGATTTGATTGGTTGTACCAGGAGTAAATGCGTATTGTAACATATCTTGCAAAAAATCTTCATAGTGTGGTAGTTCCTTCATGGGAACCATTTTTGTTGCATAAGCGTCGGCTAGTGCAATGAAAAGAATAGGAATTGAATATGGGGATGTATCACGGAAAAATCGATACCGAGCTCTTTGTGTTAAGTTTTCTACATTGGATAAATTGTGAGGGCGCATATGCCATTGTATGAGTTCAGTAATAAATCGGATTTCTTTCGTAGAAAAGTGCATTTCTTGTAAATATTCTTTGGCTACTTTTACTCCAACATTTTCATGCTCAAAAAAACGCAGGCGATCCTTCACAACACGCAAAGTATCAGGCTTACCGATATCATGCAAGAGAATTGCAATTTTCATGGCTACTTCGAAGGTTGTCTCTGGTTGAAGTTGTGTATCAAGAATATATTGCAGCTTCTCTGAAAAAGGGAAATCGTTTTGGTGGATTCGAACGAAAATTTCTTCCAGATACTGCAATCCAGCTTTCACATGTTTTTGCAGTTGAAGCCAGGATGTAAAACAATTGTCAATCTCGGTATACCAATCAAAGAAAGGGAAAAATGTGGAGAGAATTCCTGTTTCTTCCATGGCAAAAATCCACTTGTGACTTTTGGGCTGTGCTAAAATTTTCACAAACTCTTCTCGGATTCTTTCTTGAGCACATTTTTTTATCTCATGTTTGGTTTCTACCATTTCTTGGTATGTATCTGGATCTATTGTACCTTGAATTTGTGATGCAATACGGAATGCACGAAGGATGCGCAAAGGATCTTCTTTGAAAGTGGAAGGATTATGTGCTCGGATATTTTTGTATGTAAGGTCCGAGATTCCATTGAACAAATCTACCACAGATACGCGAGATGGATGGATCTGTGCTTGCTGTAAAAAAGTAGACAATGGGGTATATATTGCGTTCATGCTGAAATCTCGCTTGAACATATCGTCAATGAGTTCATCTCCTCGAATTCCATTGAGATCTAACTGCATTGAATCTGCATGAATGCGAAATATCTTTCGTTGTTCATCCAGTGGAAAGAAATGTCCGCGAAGGATTGTGTTGAATAGAATCGTAGCTTCTTTTGTTTTTTCAAAAGGTTTGATGATAAAATCGAGATCAAGGTTTATTTTGGATATGTGTAGGGCAGAATCTCGAATACAACCCCCTACTAAAAATGTTTCTATACCTCTACCGGAGCATTCATGAAACCATTTTTCAAGAGGTTCGAATCCACCAATTTGAGATAGTTTTTCTGCTAGATAAGAAAGGTCTAGTGTAGGGTAGCTCATGAAAGCTCTTGTATCCAACCATTTGAAAATCCCAATGCTGTCAATGTATCCGAGACTTTATTCCATTCATCAGGATCTAGAGAGCGGTTCAATGGGGGATGATCAAAGGCATTCCAGGTAGGAAAATATTGACTCATAAGACTGATCAATACTTCATCTCCAACCGTTTCATGAAGCATGTGCAAAATGTCAATACTCTCTTGTGAAAAACCAGGTAAGACCAAAATACGCACAATCAACCCTTTTATCAAAAGATCACCATCCCATTGATCGTAAGGGTGAATATTTCTGGCAATCTGAATGATTCTTTTATTCAAAGTACTGTAGTGGATTGCTTTTGAAAATTTCTTTGCAGTTTCATCTTGGCTATACCGAGCATCAAGCAGGAAGATGTCGCAAAAGTATTGAGACAACTTGAAAATGGAGGGATTTTCCCATCCGCTGGAGTTCCACAAAACTGGAATACGAAGTCCTTTTTCACGTGCTTTTACCAAAGCTTCAAAGGCTTGTGGTAAAAACTGTGTGGGACTGACCCAGTTTAGATTATGACAACCCTGCTCTTGCAGCCAAAGGTAAATGGATGCTAATTCATCCGTTGAGTATTCTTTTCCGGTATGTTCTTGAGAAAAAGGGAAGTTTTGACAGTAACAGCACTGCAAAGTGCAATGCGCAAAAAAAACAGTTCCCGAACCCTTTGTACCTGAGATTGGTGGTTCTTCACCGGTATGTACCATGTAGTTGCCCAATTTTGCAATTGGGCCTGCTTTACAGAATCCAACCTCTCCCTGGTTGCGATTTACCTTGCATTCTCGGGGGCACAAACAACAATGTTGTAACTCTTCTGTAAGCTTTTGTTGCACTTCATACAATTCGGGAAGAGTATAGGAAAGATAATTAGGCAGATTTTTCAAGACTATCGGCCACGTTTTTGTACATGGAAGAAAGGGCTTCTACAGAATTGGATTGCATTCTTTGTGCTTCTGAAACTAGTTTTTGTGAAAAGTCCTCATCTTTAATGGAGTTAGCATTGATAATAACATTTAAGTATGCACTTCGTATTGCAGAACAAAGCAAAGTGCTGGCTGCTCCCAAGTCGCTTATCATACTCTCTTTGACATCCTCTTGCAACATTGCCATATATTTTGTTCCAATACTGCAAGATTGTAGTGTCTGGAAAGGGATTTGGGCAGCATTTTTCAGTGCATCCTGCATGGCAACTTTACGTTGTTGCTTTTCTTCTGGAGTTGATTTAGGCATTTTCATAGCTTTCATGAATGCATTGAAAGATTCTGCGTCTTCATCAATTAGGGAGATCAGTTTATTTTTTTCTTCCTTTAGTGCATCCAAAATTGAACTCAGTTTTTCTTGATCTTCAGCATAATTCCCAACCATAAGAACCAAACTTAATCCAAGGGCACCTGCGGCCGCAGCAGCAGAACCTCCACCTGGAGTAGGATTCTTAGAAGCGAGTTCATTGCAAAAATCATGAATAGAAAGATCTTTTAGATTCATCGTTAACTCCAATTTATTTGCTATACTCTACTATAGATGTGTCATTTATTATAACGAAAGAAGAGAACATTAAAAATGGTAAAGATATTTTTGATCGGTCGATATTCGGTTGGAAAATCTTCGTTGTTTAACAGTATAACAAAACAACGGAATATTGTTCTAGAAGAAAAAGCTACTACAAGAGATATTATCCGCTATGAAATGGAGTGGGGGCAAAAGAAAATGCGCGTAGCGGACTCAGCTGGCTTGGAAGAAATATCCTCTGTTCGAGAATTGGATGAGCAGCAAAAGCTGATTGTAGAAGAAATGCAACGATCTGACGTAATTCTGATGGTAGTGGATGGAGCTCATGGTTTACATCCACAAGATGAACAACTGGCTATGTTTATCCGTCGCATTGGTTTGTTTGATCGAACTATTTTGGTTGTGAACAAAGCCGATAGACGGAAACATTTCGATGAAAATGATTTCTATCAGCTTGGTTTTTCAGAATTGTTTCCCGTTTCTGCTGTTTCCAATTATGGTGTATATGAGCTTTTGGATGCTTGCGTGGAAAAAGCACAAGATTCTCCAGTATCCGACGAAGAACCAGCTGAATTTCCTGCTATCGCCATATTAGGCAAACCCAATGTTGGAAAATCCACTCTGTTTAATCAGGTTTTGGGGCAAACTCGTTCGTTTGTTCAGAATCAAGAGTTTACAACCCGAGATCCTATTCAGGAACAAACCATATTTAAAGGACAGGAATACAAATTTATTGATACTGCAGGTATTCGATCAAAATGGATGCATGAGTTTGGTCCAATATATTTAAGCATGAAGCGAACCGAAGGTATTGTGAAAACAGCCGATATTGCTCTTTTTATGCTTGACGGAACTGAGACTATCAGCAGAGAAGATCAAAAAATAGCTAAAACAATTCAAACCAATGGAAAAGCTTGTATCATTGTTGTAAACAAAAAAGACCAGATTCATGATCCCCATGATGTGCTTTGGAGCATCCGAACCAAACTTCGTTTTTTAGCCTACTCTCCCGTCGTTTTCATTTCTGCAAAGCTTGGACAGGGCTCCGACGAAATGTTTGCTATGATCCAAAAAACATATGCTTCCTACACAAAAAGATTTACCACCCATGAAGTGAATAAAATGATTCGGAAAATCATTATTGACAACCCCATTCAAATGGGAGAGCGGAAAATTTTATATGTGACGCAATATGCGACCAAACCACCCCGATTTGCTTTTTTTGTGAACCGACCAAAAATGTTCACTCAACCCTATATCAACTTCTTTAAAAACAAAATTATTGAATCTATGGAGCTTACGGGTACACCCGTTGAAATCCGCATACGTAATCGCAAAGGCGAGAGTGAATGAGCACTCCCTCCATTGCCGTACTGGGAGCAGGAGCATGGGGTACTTCTATGGCCCGTCTATTAGCCAGAAAAGGATTTCCCATTATTCTGTGGTCTCATGAATTGAAAATTGAACAAGAAATCAACCAATACCATGAAAACAAAAGTTATCTACCAGGTATTCAATTACCAACCAATATTTCTTGTACTACTTCTTTAAAACTAGCTATGCAGAGGAAAGACATACTTTTCATAGCCCAACCCTCCAAGTATATCCCTGCTCTCGTAGAAAGCATGAAATCGTATGTAACCCCCTCTACTGCCATTACAATTCTTACAAAAGGATTGATGTATGGAAAGAAGATCCGTTTGCTGTCCGAGTATTTTGTTGATGAAACTTCTCTATCTCTAGAACAGATTTTTGTTTTATCAGGACCCAATTTTGCCATAGAAATTGCACAAGATCTTCCTGCTTGTACAACTTTATCTGGTGTTCATCAGAAGCGTTTGGAGGAACTACAGGAATGCTTTTCTCAACCAGCATTCCGAGTGTATGCTAACACAGATCTAACGGGCGTCCAACTGGGTGGACCCATGAAAAATGTAATTGCCATTGTTGCAGGAATTTTATCTGGAATGAGGATTGGTCAAAATATTCATGCTGCACTTTTGATCCGCGGTACACAAGAAATGAAAAGACTCTTAAGTGCTTTAGGCGCACGGGATGAAACGATATATGGATTGGCCTGCTTAGGAGATTTAATCCTTACTTGTTCTTCTCCGAAAAGTAGAAACTTCTGGGCTGGGTTGCAATTAGCCCAAGGTGTTACGCCAGAGTATCTCATGAAAGAATCTGGCAAGACGATTGAAGGGATCGACAATCTGGAAGCCCTTCTGACATTAGCAGATTCGGTTGGGGTAGAAATGCCAATTTCTTCCATGCTGCAACAGGTTTTATTTCACGGGAAAAACCCGCAAGAAGCTATTTATGATTTAATGAATCGACAATTGAAGTACGAGTAATATTTGCTTTTTTTTCGATTTGGATATAATGAAATACGTGTTTTAACCATCAACTTCGGAGCGTGGCGCAGTTTGGCTAGCGCACCAGCATGGGGTGCTGGGGGTCGGAAGTTCGAATCTTCTCGCTCCGACCATCTTTTTTTCCTTCTTTATTTCGGGGAGTGGCTCAGTTTGGTAGAGCGCTTGGTTCGGGATCAAGAGGTCGGAAGTTCAAATCTTCTCTCCCCGATACCTCTTCCCTTTTTTCTATAACATTTTTTTTGAAATTCCCCTATACTATTGTACATGACATTGTATACAACTATATGACCGAAAGGAGATTTAGAATGAGTAGTGATGATCATGGTTTAGAAGCCTTACGACATTCTGCTTCCCATATATTGGCGCAAGCAGTAAAACGATTGTATCCGGAGGTGAAACTGGGCATTGGCCCCTCCACAGATACCGGCTTCTATTATGATTTTGATCGAGAAATCTCCTTTGTTCCTGAAGACCTTGAAAAAATTCAGGAAGAAATGAAAAATATCGTCAAAGAAAATCTTCCCATTGAAAAAAAGGAAGTGTCTCGAGACGAACTGCGAAAACTTTTAGAAGAGCAAGATGAGACGTATAAGCTGGAACTTTTAAAAGAAATCCCCGAAGGTGAAACCATTAGCGTTTACACACAGGGTGATTTTACAGATATGTGCAAGGGTCCCCATGTTGATTCAACGGGGCAAGTACGTTTTTTTCAGCTTTTGTCTCTTGCTGGAGCATATTGGAGAGGGAAAGAAACCAATCCAATGTTGCAAAGAATCTATGGGACTGCCTTTTTTGATAAAAAGGAGTTAAAACAATACTTATTGATGCTCGAAGAAGCAAAAAAACGAGACCATCGAAAAGTAGGAAAAGATTTAAAAATCTTCACTTTTGAAGAGCAAGTTGGAGCAGGATTTCCAATTTGGTTACCAAAAGGGGCTACTCTTTTAGGTATGATTGAGGAATACGACAAAAAGAAGCATATTGAGGCAGGCTACCAAGAAATACGTACGCCTCATTTAGGATTGGTTGATTTGTGGAAGACTTCAGGTCATTATTACCATTATCTGGATACGATGTTTCCACCGATGGAAAGAGACAATCAAGTTTTTATGGTAAAACCAATGAACTGCCCTTTTCACTTAACCGTATACAAAAATGAGCTTCGCAGTTACCGAGAACTTCCTATTCGATATTTTGAACTGGCCAATGTGTATCGATATGAAAAATCGGGTGTTCTTCATGGATTATTGCGTGTGCGCAGTTTTGAACAAGATGATGCACACGTTTTTTGTACTCCAGACCAACTAGAATCCGAGCTTAATAACATTCGCGAGTTTTCCATCCAGCTGTTTAAAGATTTTGGTTTTACGGATCTGCATATTTTCGTAAGTATCCGCGATCAGGAGCATATTGATGCAGGCAAATATGCAGGGGATCCACAGCAGTGGGATCATATTGAAAAGGAATTTGTTTCGATTGTTGAACGCATGGGCATTCCTTATCAAATTGACCCTGGTGAAGCTAAATTTTATGGACCGGCTATCGATATCAAAGTGAAAGATGCACTAGGAAGACTCTGGCAATGTACGACAATTCAAGTAGATTTCAACCTTCCAAAGAAATTCGGTCTAACGTACATTGGAGAAGATGGAGCGGAACATACACCCTATATGCTTCACACTGCAACATTGGGTTCTATGGAACGATTTATTGCCATACTTCTTGAGCAATATGCAGGAAATTTCCCACTATGGATTTCACCACTGCAAGTTCGCATTATTCCAATTTCCGATGAAGTTTTGCCTTATGCACAAGAGGTTTGTGCCGTTTTACGTAAACATAACCTTCGCGCAGAAGTGGATGAAAACAATGAGCGAATGAATGCGAAAATTCGAAAAGGAGAAATCGAAAAAATACCTTATCTTCTTGTTGTGGGAAAAAACGAAGCAGAGAGTCAAACCGTATCTGTTCGAAAAAGACATCGCGAAAATCTTGGATCGATGAGTCTAGAAGAAATCATGAATCGAATGCACCAAGAAATTGACGAAAAGACGATTTTTTGATTTTGCAATCCATGATCTCTTGACATTATAACCTTGTTTTTGTAAAACTAGTAAGAATTTTATTGCATGGAGGTAGTATATTAAACATCAGCATAGAATTAATGGAAGCATAGGCGCTAGACAGGTTCGATTAATCGATGAAGATGGTGGCCAAGTCGGCATCGTAGATACGATATCAGCGCTTAATATGGCCAGAAATCGTGGATATGACCTTGTTGAAATTGCACCGGATGCAAAGCCTCCCGTATGCAAAATCATGGATTATGGCAAATATGTATATGATTTAGCAAAAAAGAGTAGGGAAGCCAAGAAAAGACAGGTGCATAATGATTTAAAAATCTGCAAAATTGGTTTAAATATTGCAGAGGGCGACTTTGACGTACGAATGAAAAGAGTTACAAAATTCCTTCAAAATGGGGATAAAGTAAAGCTTATCATTATGTTCAGAGGCCGAGAAATTATATATAAAAAACAAGGTTTCCAGATGATAGAAAGAGTTACAGAAATTGTAGATGAGTTCGGCAAATTAGAAGGACCTCCCAAAATGGAGGGAAAAAATATTATTGCCATTCTTGCTCCTGTTTCTAAGAAAGGATAAAGTACATGAAACACAAAATTCGATCTTCAAAAACGGCAATGAAACGTTTTAAAATAACGGGTACGGGGAAAATTATGTTTCTTCGTTCCGGGCACAACCACATGTTGAGCAAAAAGAATACCGTTACCAGGAAAAAATTGAACAAACAACAAGAAGTTCCAAAAGACAAACTCCGCGTTGTTCGTTTTTTAATCCCAAATGTAAAAATTTCTAAGTAAACAGCTATAGTAGCACAAAGTAGTAAGGAGTAGTATTATGCGAGTTAAAGGTGGATTCACTCGTCGCCGTAGAGTAAAAAAGCTGATGAAGAAAGCGAAAGGTTACCAGGGGTCTGCAAGTCGTAGATTCCGAGCGGCCAAAGAACGAGTTATGCACGCAGAACGTAACGCTTATATTAGCAGAAGGCTTATGAAACGTGATATCCGAGCCCTTTGGATTCAACGTATCAATATAGCCGTGCGCCTTTCAGATCCAGAGATGAATTATTCTCGATTCATCAACGGATTGAAAAAATTAGAAATCCCATTGAACCGTAAAGTTCTTGCTCAAATTGCAGTTGAAAACAAGGACAACTTCTCTACGCTTGTAGGAGTATCGAAACAAGCGCTAGCATAATGAAATATTTTGGAACAGATGGAATTCGGGACCTAGCAGATACTGGACTAGGTCCCGAATTCGTTTTACAAATCGGAAAGTCCATTGGGGAATACCTGAAAGAAACCTATCCACAGGAAGAACTTCATATTTGTATTGGAAGAGATCCAAGACCCAGTGGAGAACGTATTCAGCAAAATCTTGTTGATGGATTGAACCTGGTTGGAGTGCATTGTCACTTATTTGGCATTGTTCCTACTCCAGCTGTCTCTCGACTCTGCAAAGCAAAACAATATCATTTGGGTATCGTCATATCAGCATCTCACAATCCTGCCCCGTATAATGGGATCAAGCTTTTTCAGCGAAATGGTGAAAAAGCCAGCGAGGAAGCTGAGGAGCGCATTGAACACCTTATCGACTGCCCCTGGCTGATACAAGAAACCCCAGGATTTCCAGGTTCAAGTATGGAAGAACCCGATGCGAAGAATGAATATATTTCGTCCATTGTTCACTTGTATTCTTTTTTGCACCTATCTTCTCTTAATATTCTAGTAGACTGTGCCAATGGAGCTACGGTTCAAACTACTCCCGAAGTATTACAACAGCTAGGAGCTAATGTTACTGCGATTTGTACAGAGCAAGATGGTTATTCTATCAACCAAAACTGCGGTTCATTACACCCAGAAACGATTCAGTCTGTTTTAAAAAAGACAAAAAAAACCTACGATTTTATTTTTTCTCATGACGGTGATGGCGACCGAGTGCTTGCCTTCACTCCGGAGGGAGAATTGATTGATGGCGATCATATGATTACCACAGTTGCTCTCTCTCGAAAACAAAAGAGCACTCTATCGCAAAAAACAGTAGTGGGAACGGTAATGACAAATGAAGGCATTATCGAGTTTTTGAAGCAAAACGAAATTGACTTTCACCGCTCAGATGTTGGAGATAAATATGTCTACCGCGACATGATTCGCTTGTCTGCCCAAATCGGTGGTGAACAATCTGGACATCTGTTAATTCTAGATAAAAGCCCCACTGGAGACGGCCTTGTTTCTGCACTAGAATACATACATGCGATCACATCTTTAAGTAAATCTATCCAAGAAACGATCCGCAAAATACCCATGTATGCGCAGCGGCTTACAAATTTACATGTACACGATAAAAATCGAATTCTTTCCTCTCCACGTTTCCGAGACACGATGGAGCAAATTCAAATCCAATACCCCGATGCTAGAATGGTTGTTCGTCCTTCTGGGACTGAGCCCTTATTTCGAGTACTCGTAGAAACTCCAACCATAGAGAAAACAATGGATTTAACCCAAAAGATTGTGAGTTTTATCGAGCATCTGGAAGACTAGCAGTGTCTTTTGTACATCTCCACAATCATTCTGAATATAGCTTACTGGATGGACTTAGCAAAACAGAGGAGATGGCCCTATATGCTAAAGAGCTTGGTCAAGAAGCCATAGCATTAACCGATCACGGGACTATGTTCGGTGCTATCGAATTTTACAGGACCTGCAAAAAACACCAGGTAAAACCCATTATCGGATGTGAAGTGTATGTAGCACCCGAAAGTCGTCACACCAAGACTGAAAAATATCACGGAACCAATTTATTTCACCTTCTCCTGCTAGCAAAAAATTTCCAAGGGTATAAAAACCTTTGCAATATAGTATCAAGATCCTACACCGAAGGATTTTATTACAAACCTCGTATTGACTTTGAACTGTTATCTTCCTTAGGAGATGATATCATTGTCAGCTCTGCTTGCATACAAGGACAGTTGCCCCGCCTTCTATTATCGGATCGCATGGAAGAAGCAGAAAAGCTAGCCCGGCAGTTTAAGGAGAGATTTGGCTCCGATTACTACATTGAAATCATGAATCATGGGATCGATGAAGAAGTAAGGGTGAATCCTCAACTTGTTTCTTTAGCGAGAAAGCTCGATATTCCAATTATTGCAACTCACGATTCCCACTACATAAAAAAAGATGATGCTTATCCCCATGATATTTTATTATGCATTCAGCAGCTCAAAGATTATGACGATCCAGCGCGAATGCGTTTTACCGGAGACAGCTTCTATTTAAAGAGTGAAGAGGAAATGCTCCAGCTTTTCCCAGAGCTTCCCGAAGCCATTCATAACACTGCTTTGGTTGCTGCAAAGTGCAACTTGGAATTTGATTTCAAAACCAAACATTTACCCAAATACCGCAATCCCGACAAAGGAATTTCCTCCAAAGAAGAACGTATCCAATACCTACGACATTTGTGTGAAAAAAACCTTCCCTATCGATATGGAGACTCTATACGAGAAGATATTCGGCAGCGACTTGAGTATGAACTCAATGTCATCGAATCCATGGATTTTGTCGATTATTTCTTAGTTGTACAAGATTTCATCCGTTATGCTCGTGAAAAAGATATTGCAGTAGGTCCGGGCCGAGGATCAGCAGCAGGTAGTATCGTCAGTTATCTACTTCGAATCACCGACCTTGATCCCCTGCAATACAACCTATATTTTGAACGATTCTTGAACCCTCAGCGTTTTTCTATGCCAGACATCGACATAGATTTTGAAGATTCAAGGCGTGAAGAAATTATTGATTATGTGAAAGAAATGTACGGGGAAGACTGCGTTTCCCAGATTGGTACCTTTGGTAAATTAGAATCCAGAGCAGCATTTCGTGATGTTGCCAGAGCTTTTAAAATCTCTCCTGCAGAGATCAACCAACAGTCCAAAAAAATTCCAGCAGGACAAAGCTTAGAGTCTGCTTATCAGCAGAGCGAGTCTTTCAAAAAACTAGTAGATGAAGATGAAACCTATACCCGCATTTACCATACAGCAACAAGGCTTGAACATGCTGTTCGTAATTTTTCCACACATGCTTGTGGCATTCTCATCACTGATGAACCCTTGTGGAATTATGTACCGCTGGCCATTGATAAAAATAAAAAACGCGTGAGTATGTACGAAAAGAATACTGTCGAGCAGCTAGGTCTGTTAAAAATGGACTTTTTAGGACTAAAAAACCTGACCATCATTAAGGACTGCTGTTCAATGGTAGAATCACAGCGGGATATCCACGTAGATTTTGATACTATCACATTGGATGATCCACTTACCTACGAGCTATACAAAAAAGGGCAAACCAAGGGTATATTCCAGGTCGAAAGCCCTGGTATGCAGAAATGGTTAAAAGAGCTTAAGCCTGACTCCATCGAAGATATTATCGCTATGGTTGCCCTGTATCGACCAGGTCCAATGCAAAATATTCCCAGCTTCATCCAAAACAAACAGAATTTATCCCAAATTCAATATCTGGATCCTTGCCTGGAACCTGTTCTAAAGAATACGTATGGCATTTGTATTTACCAAGAGCAGGTGATGAATATTGCACAAGTAATGAGCGGTTTCTCCATGGCAGATGCCGATAAGCTCCGCAAAGCGATGGGCAAAAAAATTGCTTCACTGATGGAAGAGCAGCACGAAAAATTTGTACAAGGAGCAAAAGAAAAAGGCTTTTCCGAAGAGTTGGCTGAAACTGTTTTTTCTATGTTGGAAAAATTTGCAGAATATGGTTTTAACCGTGCACACGCTGCCTGCTACGGTCTATTATCGTATAGAACAGCCTATCTAAAAGCCAATTATCCTGCTGAATATATGTGCTCTCTCATGAATACATTTCGATCGGATGAAAAAAAGATCGAAGGGTATATAGAAGAATGCCGATGCATGGATATTCCAATTTTACCTCCCCACATCAACAAAAGCGAAGTACTGTTCTCACTGGAAAAAACATCTCAAAATCCTCTTCAAAAAGGTGGTGAACTTACAGAAACTGGAATCAGGTTTGGACTATCGGCTATAAAAAACGTAGGAGAAGCTGCACTGGAAAGTATCCTTGATGACCGAAAAACCAATGGAGCTTACATTGGCATAAAAGATTTCAAAACAAGAAACAAAACCAATAAGGTTACCAAAAGAACAATCGAGTTTTTAATCAAAGCAGGAGCATTTGATTTCTTTCAAAAAAATCGTTCCCAGCTTTTGGACAACCTGAATAATGTTCGTGAAGAAGGAATATCCTTGTTTGAAACTCCCCAGTCAGCTGATGAAAGTGAATCTAGTACACCTCAAAAGGGTTCTATTGAAACAAACCTGCTTTTTGAAAAAGAAGCGTTAGGATTCTACATTACCACCAACCCCATGATTCAGTTTTTAGAAGCATTCCCTAAAATTGAGTACACCACATTGGAAACTCTGGAAGGCATTCAGACTGAAACCGAAGTTACCATATTTTGTATGTTGGACTCCGTTCGAAGTCCTCGGAAAAAAACCAAGAATCCGGTTCGAATGTGCATGGTATCCGATGTTTCTGGATCCATGGAACTTGTTGCATTTGGAGAAGCAGCGAGTGATATTGATGCTGTAGTTCAGGGCGAAAATGCCGGTGCTATCATGGCATTTCTGTTTACCGTGAAAGTAGTTTTCCGCAATGATGGATTTCAAGCTTTAATCAAAAAAGTAGACCGATGTATATCTTTGTCCGATGTCTATCGTCAACTCGAAAAACCTTCCAGATTGTTTTTGAGTATCAACCTGGACACAGTCAATAAATCTAAGCTATCAGCCATTACACAACTTTTGCAAAAGCACACCGGACCATCTGATGTGGTGTTGAGCTTATCTTTTCGAGGATACCGCATTGAAACACATCCTTCTATGAGCTTCCATGTCACAAGAAGCATGGAACTCACCACTGAGCTTCAACGATTGTTATCCCCAGAGAACGTTTGGTGGCGACAATGTTAAGACTTCTTGGTTCGGTTCGCTTCCAAGTCATTCTGTTTACGCTTTTGGTAGTTGTTACAGGAAATGTCACCTTGAATTTATTCTTAACGCAAAATGCCAAAGAAATGCTCATTTTGGAAAAACAAGAGAAAATAGAAAAAGTTGGGCATTACCTGGTCAAAGAGTACAATCGGTATTTTGTAGGGGAACAAAGCCAGATTTATCAGTTGGCCAAAGAGCAATATGCCAGGTACAAAGGTACCGAACCTAAGACTGTCGAAGATATTTATCAAAACCTCTTAAAACAAAGAATCCGCACAACACTAAATGGTATTATTGAAACTTCTTCTTCGCTATTTGGCGACCAAGGTGGAGCAGGATTCTATATACGTAGCCAAAACCGCATATACGGATTCTATGAACACACCGATCATTATCCCTACCAAAAATTAATAGCAACGGTTCCTATCAGTAATGATGGTTCGTTTGTATGGGTAGAAGAATCCTACAAAGACCTGGATGCCAAGATTGCTCATATGCAACAAAGAACCAACACCGTAACAATCTTTGTTATTGGCCTCATCTTGCTATTTGCCTTTATTTTTGGTTTGTCTTTTTCCAATCGTATCAAAAGAATTCTCAGGGGCTTGAAAACTTTAGAGCGCGACTTACACGTACCTATACCCCCAATGAATGGAGAGATGGGCATTATTTCTGATGGAATCAATCAATTGGCACAAAGTTTGATTCTATCGCGTACACGATCTGACTTGATCCTAAATAATGCATCTACAGCAATGATTTCTCTTGATCAAGAAAATACGATCCTTTTCTACAACAAAGCAGCTTTGGAACTACTGAATTTAAAACAGGATCAACTGTCCACACAAACGATCTATTCCTTACTGGGGCCTGTGTTAGAAAATGCTGTGAATCGAACTTTTGAAAACCATCATACCTTTTCTTTTGATCACTTCCCTGTCAGGCTCCCCTCTGCACAGAAATATTTCCATATTGTAATTACTTCGCATTTTGACCCAGAGAAGCAAAAGACAGTTTTAATCACGCTAGACGATGTTACCGAAAATGTCAAATTGATACGCGAAGCAGAAAAGAATGAATCCCTTCGAATGCTGGGTATGTTTACAACGGGCATTGCTCATGAGATTCGAAATCCCTTAACATCTGTGAAAGGATTCGTACAGCTCCTGGGCAAAAAAGTATCCACAGACAGTGGTAGCGTTCGCATGATTCAATTGATCAGTAGGGAAATTGATCGGTTGGAAGATTTACTAAAAGATTTAATTACTTATGCCAGACCTTCAAAGACCGTTCAAGAGTGGGTATCTCTATCCGAATTACTGGGTATCATCGAAAACTTGCTGAAAGATCGAATTCAACAAAGAAAAACAGAATTTCAAATCAACGATATGGATTCTATTGAAATCTATGCCGACCAGAGAAAAGTGCACCAAGTGCTGTTTAATCTTGTTCTTAATGCGATTCAAGCTGTACCCATTGGCGAAGGTTCAGTGACTATTTGTACAAAGGCTGAAGCTGACACCTTGTGGATTTGTGTTCAAGACAATGGATATGGAATCCGGGAAGAAGATGTAGGGAAAATCTTTACACCATTCTTCACCACAAAAGATAAAGGAACTGGTTTGGGATTGGCCATATCCCGCAGAATGATGGAAGATATGGAAGGCAGAATCTCCTTTGAAAGTGATTCTGAGCTTCATAAAACAGAATTTCGAATCGGCTTCTCCAAATGGAGAACTGCTTCCTAGAGATTCTATCGAATTCTTCTGGGAAGGATTGTACGACTGAAACCCCTATTGCATTTTATGGCTTTCCCTTTACATTTGTAACATGATGAAATATAAAGTTTTAATTGCTGACGATGAAGAAGGCGTAAGAGATCTCTGTACTGCAATAGCAGAAGATGAGGGATATGATGTCATTACTGCTATGGATGGGATTGATGCCCTGCAAAAAATCCGTGAAGAAATCCCCGATGTAATTCTGCTAGATGTTCGCATGCCCGAAATGGATGGACTGGAAGTTTTTCAGAAACTAAAAGAAGACTTTATCGATGCTCCTGTTATCTTCATAACTGCCTTTGGCTCTTCTGATCTTGCCATTGAAGCAATGAAGCAGGGAGCATATGACTATATCACCAAGCCTTTTGATATTGACGAAATACGGATTGTCTTAAAAAAGGCATTGTATGTAAAGAAACTCACAAAAGAAATTTCCTCTTTACGGTCCAATACTCATTCTACTCTACCTATTGCAGCAGATCTGGTAGGATCTTCTCATGCAATGCAGGATGTTTTCAAAAACATTGGTATTTACGCGAAGAGCGATGCCTCTGTTTTAATTGAAGGAGAAAGTGGAACAGAATGTGATCAAGTTGCCCTTGCCCTTCATCAAAAGTCTTCATTTTCTGACAAACCTTTTTATGCTGTCTCTTGCTACGAAGATATCGATGCTCTGCAGGCTGAACTAGCCAACGTAAAACTTGATTCTACCGCAACAATATATATACAGAACTTAGAGCTTCTTTCTAAAAAAGGCCAAGAAATTCTATTCCAGAAAATCAACAAAAGCAATCAATGTCGGTTCATTTCTTCAAGTACGGTGAATGTATCTCACCAGGACAATCCAGAACAATTTCATGAGCAACTTTTCTTTGCCCTTTCGATGGTACGGATACAGCTTCCCCCACTGCGGGAGAGGATTGAGGATATAGAAGAAGTAAGCCTTCATTTAATGAAGGAGTTAAATGATCGCTATGAGAAAAATGTGAAAGGTTTTTCACAAGATGCATTACAGATTTTACAGGCTTATTCTTGGCCAGGCAATGTGAAAGAATTAAAAAATGTTTTAACCCATAGTGTGATATCCACAAAAAGTAATTTTATTACGAAAGAAAATTTACCCACATTTCTTTTTCACAAGTCAAATGAACAAAAAGTTGACCCAGATGATATATATCTTGGACTAACTCTCACCGAAGCAACAAAAAAATTTGAAGCAGAATATATCAAACGAGTTTTGCAGATGCAGGGCGGGAATAAAACCAAAACTGCCGAGATATTAGGAATATCGCGGCGTTCACTGTTCAACAAACTACGCTCCTATGAGCTTTTAAACTCTCCTAAATAAAACCCACTTAAAATTGAACTTTTTGATTCGAAATGATTATTTTCATTAAAAAATGGAAAAAAACCTAAAAAAAAGGTGTTTTTTCTTGATTTTTTAAAAAACTTTTGTTTAAATACTTTTATAGAAAAGTAGTATTTTGTAGTACCTAGTGTAATGTTAGTTTTACAGTAAGTTAAATTTTAAGTACCTAACCTACAATTAACTTTAAAGGGGGGTAGGTTATGAAAAAGTCGATCCGATTTGTAGCGAGTTTAATTGCAGTAACCTTAGTGATTTCAGTGTTTGCTAATATTGAGATTACTCGAGCAGATGCTCAAAACATACAGGTTACACCGTACCCGAAAACGGCAGGAACGCAAGCTTCCTACCAGGTGAAGTTTAATATTAATTCTGCTCTTCAGGCGGGAAAGGATTCGATTTCTGTTATTTTTCCAAAAGAAACGAATCTAGACTCCACAATTTCTTCTGGAAACATTTGTGTCAATCCAAAAGAATTGGTAGGTGCTGATTTTGAACTTGACTACCGGACGGGTACCGTTCGTTTAATGAATCCTCTTCGTAAAGGGGATCGTGTTGTTGTGGACTATCGTTATCAACCTGGTCCAGACTACACACAGCTACCACGAAATGTAAAATTCTATGATTTAACCTATGGTGCTGGAAATGTCCGTTCCGGTAATGGTCGATTGGATGCTGGTGAATGGATCTATGAAGACCGCGATAACGATAGCAAAATTTCTGTGGGCGACCGCAGACTTTGTATTGTTTTTGCCGGTGGCGTGACCTACCGTCAAGGTTCATTGGTTCAAGTTGGTGACAACGATTTTGGTGTTGGAGCCGATCCAACAAGACCTGTTACATCATTTTCCTCCACCAACCTTACCTTTGTAGACAACAACAATGATGGCATCTACAATGAAAATGACTGGCTGGTAGACGATCGGAACCAAAACAATTACCTTGATCGCAACGATGTATTGATTGCTGGAATATTTGATTACCAGGCAGGATCCATTGTTGAAGGTACAAATTTGGATATTGCAACTGGACCTGTTATCCAATTAGGTAATGATCCCATTATTGCTTCTGATTATGTATATGCAGATACCGTATCCAAAAATGGAACGTATGACTATGGCGAATACATTTATGAGAAAACTACAGTGCTTGCTTTAAACAAAGAAGTACAAGTGGGTGATACTCGCTGGAGCTGGGTTATTTCCGGTGACAATCTGTATCCACCACAAACTGTTGTTATTGCCGGTGATACCGATATCGGAACACCTGTCAATATTTTCCCCTGGTCTGCAACTTCTTATTCAGAAGGATACACAAACAACGTTACCCCAACACCTCTTCCCGCACCGCCACTGTTTAATGGTTGGAGAATTTATCGCTTAGTGAATAACACAATTGCTGCGGCAGTATCTGCTGGAAACTATCGAAAAACCGACATGCGTTTTGCACAGTATGCTCCTGCAGTGCCTGTTGCTGCCACCGATGCAGATACTGGTAAACCACTATTCCCCTTTGCTACCAATGAAAAATTTCATGATACGGATGGGGACACAAATTACTGGTGGACAGATCCTGTATATCGTGATTTAGACAACAATAGTACAGTTAGTGAAGGAGATATACGTCTTACTGATTTTCTAGCTTGGGATGGACCATATCAGATCCACTATACAGCTGGCTCTATTGTACGAAATTGCGAAAAAGACGTTGGACTTGCATTGTCTACCTTCCAATCTGCTGCTAATCGATATCGTCATGCAGAAAATGGGATCCCAAACAATACCTTTGAACCCGGAGAAATGATTTTATGGGATGCCGATGGGAACAATGCTGTTTCTGCTGGAGATACCCGATTCGATTTTTATGGTGTCATGTCTGCCAATGTTTCTGTAATGAATGACTCCTACTCTGACTATGGAACAACCCTCACCAAGGGATGGACAGATATCAGAGGCGAAGTACTTGTCAATTTTGCAGATGGTGGAGAACAAATTCTTAAACTGGCTCATTATCCTGTTATTGCTCCCGTAATACCACAGGACAACGATGTAAATTACCGTGTAGTACCCATTCAACTTACTAGCAATCCACAAAATTTCAAAAATTCAGGAAAATGGTACTATATCGTTACCGCTGTAAGTGACATGTTAAACGAAGAATCACCACCATGGACAGAACGAATGGTAGACTTTGCCTCAGGCAACATGAATGCCGTCCATCTTACCTGGTCTCCTGTACCCAATGCTAGTAAATATAAAGTGTACAGAACCAAAGATGCTGGCTCCTACGGTGAAGATTCTTTAGTTGCAGTTGTCAAAGCACCGTATACGTCGTATATTGATGTTGGCTGCGATCCCCTGACGGGAACTCCAAGACCTGAATATCGATCCTCTTTTACAAAAATTATGATTGATCGACCTTTAACCGGCGGATCCTATACAACTCGTCAAATGAACGAATACGAACTATCTGACTATAAGATTGACTGCAAAACAGGTTTGATCACCTTCCGTAAATCACTGAAACAACTCGATACTGTTGTAGCAGACTATGATGTAGCAGAACATATCACCAATGAAAAAATCATTATCGACACTATTTCTGGTCGAGGACAACTTCGACACGGTGAGATTATCGATCCTGATTTATTTGGTGAAGAAGAATACAAACTTGAACTTCGTAAAGTAAACGCAAACAATCCCAATTACCCCACTGTTTTGGTACGTGGAGTTGACTATCAATTCATGGATGAAAACAACGACTCCCTTGAAGGACTAAAAAAGGGTACAATTGTTTTCTATACACAAATCAGCGATGGCGATTCCGTATATGCCGATTATTACTACCGCGAAAAAGTACGTGGCGATCTAGTTGCTGTAGCAAACGGTAATGAAACACAGCTTCGTACTCACCAAAACAATATTGTTCCAGGAACATACACAGTGTATAAAGGAAAAACCTTATCCTCTGCTCCTGTCATCAATGTAATGAACAGCGAAAGAGGACCTTTGGTTACCTTTACAACTCCTGTCAATGTAATTCCTGATCCAGCTTATCAAGTGAATCCAACACCTGAGTCCAAACGCGATGTAACCATTGTGTTCTCCCTCCAGACTGGTATTCGCAATCCTAGCAAAGCTGGAAACTATCAACTGTATATTCGTACTTCCCAAGAGCAAACCGAAATTTTGTCCAATCCTTATGTTATTGAGGCAGGAAACGAAACACAAACCCTTCTCAAGTTAACTCAGGATCAATCTGTTTCTGCTGGACAAACGATTGCTCTTACCTGTGCTGTACAAGATAACCTTGGAAACATGATTCCCAATACAGCCATCAAGTACACCATTATTAGCTCTCCTAATAATGAAGGTAGCTTAAACAAAGAAAACTTTGTAACAGATTCTTCCGGTAATGCGGTTGCTATGTATACAACCTCCAAAACACCCGGATTGAATACTGTGCAAGCTCACATTGTGGGAACCAATCAAAGTGTTACATTTAAGATCAATGCCCTTTCTTCCCAACCGATCACCCGTATTGATGTTTCCCCCAAAGATGCTCGAGTGTTACCCAATGGAACTCAGAAGTTTACTGCTGTTGGGTATAATTCAGCTGGAGAAACTGTTCCAAATATTAAATTTACCTGGTCTGTGACTCCTACAAACCTAGGCACTATTGCTAGCGATGGTACCTTTACTGCTGGTTCAGCAAGTGGAACAGGTACTGTTGTCGCAGAAGCATATGGTGTACGAGCCACTGCAAATGTAACCGTTGCCTCTGGACAAACAAAAGTAGCTCGCATTGTAATGAACCCATCGCAAGCCGACCTTTCTGTTGGCGAAAGTGTTCAGTTTACAGCACGCGCCTATGATGAAAATGGATCAGAATTGTCTGTACCATTTACTTGGACTGTCAGCAACGAAGAATTTGCTTCTATCTCCCAAAGTGGACTTTTAACTGCCAAGAAGCCTGGTACCGTCATTGTAATTGCCACAGAACCCGGCGGAATGAATCAATATGCTACTGTTACCATCACCAAAGGTGAACCAGGTATTAGCTATATTGAAATTCACCCTAATGTATATCAAATGAATGTCGGACAATCTGTACAATTTGCTGTGCATGCATACGATCAAGCTGGAAATCGATTTACTCCGAACAATGTTGCTTGGTCTTCTTCCAACAATATTGGTGTTATTACCAATACCGGTGTTTTCACTGCTACCAGCGTTGGTATCGGCAGTGTTACAGCTCAAGTAGGCAACCTTACTGCTTCTGCAGAAGTTACCGTACATTCAGCAAATGAAGAAGACAAAGTAGGACCTGTCATTACAATTATTAGCCCGAAAGATGGTGACACCATCTCAGACAATAACGTAGTGGTTCGGGGTACTGCTGTTGATCCATCCGGTGTGAAACAAGTCCTTGTCAATAATATGCCGGCAAATCTCAATGCTGATGGAACATTTACATCTCAATCTATCGCTATTGTCAGCGGTAGTAATGTGATTTCGATCATTGCCACCGATAACCGCAACAATGTTACTATGAAAAGCATTACAGTAATGAAATCCGTTCCTGTAATTATTAAACTTCAAATTGGTAACAGAAGCGCTATCATTTTGAAGAATAATATGCCTCAGTTAGTAACCATTGATTTAGCACCTTTCACCACCGAAGGTCGAACCATGGTTCCACTTCGCTTCATCACCGAATCTTTTGGTGCAGTTGTAGATTGGAAACCAGATGTACCTGCCACCGGTGAAGGACAAATCACAATTACACTAGACAAATCCAATGGTGATCGTGTACAGTTGATCATGCACACTGGCTCTACTTTTATGAAGAAAATTACCACACGAAATGGTGTTTCTTCTGAACAAGCCATCAACTATTCCCCACCACCCTATATTGTCAAACCACAGAATCGTACGGTAGTTCCTTTACGATTCATCTCTGAACAATTTGGTGCTACTGTCGATTGGGATGCCACTACACAGGAAATCACGATTACCTATTATCCGTAAGTAATTTTTTATGGTGTAAACACCTTATAGACAGCTGAATTCCAACAACAAACGCAAACCGGGGCTCAAAAAGCCCCGGTTTTTTTTATTTCTTCTTTTTGGGTATATTTATAGTGACGATTTACGAAGAGATTTACGAAGAAAGTGAGAATGTAATCATATGGGATATGTATTAGCTCTTCTAGGACTTGCCATTATCATTTTGGTTCATGAATACGGACATTATATCGTTGCAAAGCGTAATGGTATCATTGTTGAACGGTTTGGTATCGGAATGGGACCAACCATTAAGTTTGGAAAATTTTCTGCACATTGGTATCGCGATGGAACAGAATTTTGTCTTTGCTGGATTCCAATTGGTGGTTTTTGCCAACTAAAAGGTGAAGAAGACGACGAAAGAGGCGAAGGAACTTTCAATTCTGCATCACCTATGGCAAAATTTTGGGTTTCCTTTAGCGGTCCTTTTGCAAATTTTCTAACTGCTTTTGCAATCTTGTTCATTGTATTTGCATTCTTGGGTAATCCTCTTCAAATGCAAGTACAAGAAGTAATGGAAGACTATCCTGCTATGGAAGCTGGCATTCAACCTGGTGATATGATTGTGGGTGTTAACGAAATTCAAAGTGATACATGGTCGGAATTGCAACCATCTATCAGTGAAAGTGCTGGGAAACCCCTTACAATCACTATTATGCGAAACAATGATACATTCACAACCAATATTATTCCCAAAAATGAAGATGGGGTAGGCATGCTAGGCGTTATACTGGCTCCTTCTACGCAACCTGTTGGCTTTGGAAAATCGATCCAAATGTCCCTGACCATGATGAAAGATTTTTTTGTAGAACTGGTACGTTTTGTTGGCAAAGCTATTACAGGCAATCTTGGTGGCGTACAAGTAACAGGTCCCGTAGGAATTATTAAAATGGCTGGAGAATCTGCCAATGCCTCCGCAGTAGCATTCCTTTTCTTTGTTGCTTTTTTAAGTTTAAATTTAGGTGTGTTTAATTTGTTCCCTATACCCCCTTTAGATGGTGGTAAAATTGTTTTTGCTGCATATGAAGGGATCACAAAACGAAGCGTGAACAAAAAAGTAGAACTAACCGTCAGCACGATAGGCTTTATGCTGCTAATAGGAGTTTTGCTGATAGTAACATACAAAGATATTGTGGGGCTTTTCTTCTCATAATACTGTACTTGCCATAAGTGCTCCTCGCTTTTTTACATCTGTTGCACCTTTGAGAGCAATTCATATAATTTACGAAAGATCATTGCTGCATCATTATTTGTAGGAGCGTATTATGAGGAATGACGATAAATTGCTCTCTTTGAATGGCGTTCAGTATGCTCGTGCCATTACTGCTGGAGCTAAGTGGCTATCCGATCGCGAAAAACAACTCGACGATATCAATCTCTTCCCTGTACCCGATGCCGACACAGGCACAAACATGAAAGGCACAGTGGTTCTGTTGGCAGAAAATCCAGAATACTACCAACAATCCACCATTGGAGAAGCAAGTCAGCGTATTGCTGAAGCCACTATCATATCTGCCAAAGGAAATTCTGGTGCCATTTTGGCACAATTTTTCCAGGGTATGTCCGAGGGGTTTGAATCTCTCGAAAGTGTTACCATGGATCAATTTGCATCTGCTGTTAAAATTGCTTCTGTCCGAGCAAGAGAAGCAGTAAGTGATCCAAAAGAAGGAACCATATTAACCGTCATCCAAGATTGGTCCAATTATCTATGTACACTTGATAACCACGAAAAAGATTTCAAAGATTATTTCCAAAAATCTCTTCATGTTGCCCAAGAAAGTCTTCAGCGGACAACAGAACAAATGGAAATCTTTCGCAATGCCAATGTAGTAGATGCAGGAGCCCAAGGATTTGTTTTTTTATTGGAGGGAATCGTTGATTCCTTATCGCATGGCTCTATACAACGAGACCGCTGGATAAAGGCAACCACAGAAGAAACTACATTTCAGCAGGAATACGACTTTGAAGACACGAAGTATCGCTATTGTACCGAAGCATTGATTTCTGGTAATGCAATCAACAAAACACGAATTAAAGAGGAATTAGCAAGCCTGGGGGACTCTTTGGTTGTGATTGGTTCAGAAACAAAGGTAAGAATACACATCCACACCAATGATCCAGGAAAAGTGTATGCAACCCTTCGAAAACATGGGAAAATCATTCAGGATAAAATTGATGATATGCATCAGCAGCAGCGAGACACCTACGGAAAAGTCCCTCGCGATATTGTCCTGATTACTGATACATCGTGCGATTTACCCGAGGAGTTCATTCAAAACTACAACATCCATCGCATTCCTTTTGGAATCAATGTAGGCGGGGTCACCCATTACGATGAACGCACCATTACCAATGAAGAATTCTATCAATATATGCTAGAACATACAGATCTTCCCAAAACTTCTCAAATTGGTTTTGCAGACACCAAACGAATGCTCCAATGGACCGATCGCAACTTTCAACATTCCATTCTTCTCATTATTCCAAGGCCTTTGAGTGCTTCTATTGATAATGTAAGAAGGGCAGCACAAGATTTTTCTAGTAATATTTACCCCATTGATCCTAAAACTCTTTGTGTAGGATCAGGACTAATCGCAGTTGAAGTAGGCAAAGCGATTCAAAAGGGCCGTTCCATCAAGGAAATATTGGCCCTTATTCAGTGGGCTTCTGAAAATGTGAAGCAGGCATTTACAGTAGAAAATCTGGTATATTTGATGAGAGGCGGACGTCTTTCGAAAGGGAAAATGTTTCTGGGGAATTTGCTTCATTTAAAACCCATTCTACACGTTGCAAAGGACGGCTCTCTTCATCAATTAGGTACAGCATTGGGAAGTAAGGGAGCGCAGAAAAAAATGCTGAAATATATCGATTCTTCCATTCAAGGAATGGAACATATCCGATTTGGTATTGGTCATGCACTGGATCTGAAAAAAGCAAACTGGTATCAAGAGAAAATTCAAAAACTCTACAATCCTTCCTCAATTTTCGTTACCGATATATCGCCTACTCTAGGAACGCATGCTGGTCCTGGAACGATAGCAATTGCATGGCTTCCCGATTTTGAAACTCTTGAGGCAGAAGGGAAAGTAAACCTTCGAAAGCAATATCCTCAATTTTTTGAAAGCACTCGTTGATTGTTATGAAAGGCTTTATTGTAAGGAACGGTCCCACTCCTTTGATTTATATCGAGGATACAAAAAAGATTGTTCCTGCATGGTTAAAAAAAACTCACAAAAGCAGTCATGAAAAGTCAGTCACTTTTATTGCCATTGGCGATGAAGTTGAATGTGAACTACAAGCCCCAACGGGCGACGAAATAGCAATCATACACGAAGTATATCCACCTCGCACTATATTAGTGCGGGAAAGTGTGCGATATCCAAACCGAAAAAAAATTATTGCATCTAACTTAGACCAAGTCTTTATTGTGGTTGCAGTGTCCAATCCAAAAACTCCTCATGGAATGATTGATCGTATGACCGTTGCAGCTCTTTCGGGTGGACTTACTCCCATCCTTGTCTTCAATAAATGGGATGAACTACCTCAATCGTCTGAGGAGCTAGCGGAAGTACAAGACACCATGAACATGTACAAATCTATTTTTCAAGTATTACCAGTTTCCGCTCATAGCGAGTACAATCTGGATGAGTTAAAGCAGTGTATGCAAGGAAAAAAATCGCTTTTTATGGGCAATTCTGGTGTTGGAAAAAGTGCCTTAGTTAAAGCACTCACAAATATCGATTTGCGAGTAGGCGAAATTAGTGACTCTAGTGGCAAAGGAAAACATACCACCCGAGATTCCATGTTGTATTTCGTGAATGAAGGTACATGGATAGCAGATATTCCGGGTATCAAACAACTAGGGTTTGTACAAACAGAAGATCCTCTTCAATATTTCCCAGAGCTTTACAAAGCTTCCGTAAATTGTAAATTTAGTAATTGTAAGCACGATCAAGAACCGGGCTGCTATGTAAAAGAATGTATAAAGCAAGGATTGATCGATTCCAGAAGATTGGAAAGTTATCGAAAACTAAAGGATGAGATAGAACCAGAGTATTTTAAAGAGCGTTCTACACCAGAAGAAAAACGTCCTCCACGGCCCAGAAACACGGGAAAAAGATAATAGCGAGGGCAATGAACAGAAAGTAGGTTGTATGAACAAACCAAGTGTTGTAGTGATGGGATTAGGGTATATTGGATTACCCACTGGAGCAGTCATTGCTGACAAAGAAATAAATGTACGCGGAGTAGATATTCAACCCCACGTTATTGAAACAATCAATCAAGGGCGTATTCATATTGTAGAACCCGACCTTGCCTCTTTGGTACAAAAAGTGGTAAAAGAAGGTTTTCTTCAAGCTCATACCACCCCTGCTCAGGCTGATATTTTTATGATTGCAGTTCCCACGCCATTTAAGAAAAACCATGAACCCGATATTACCTTTGTTGAAGAAGCTGCCAAACAAATTACTCCCTTTCTGCGTCCAGGCAACCTTATTCTCATAGAATCCACATCCCCTGTGGGCACAACACGCATTATTCAAAGGCAAATTGAAATCTCACGCCCCGAACTTGCCAATAAACTTCATTATGCCTATTGTCCCGAGCGGGTTCTTCCAGGGAAAATTCTCCAGGAATTACGTTCCAATCCTCGGATTATTGGAGGGATCACCCCAGAAGATGCTCAAAAAGCCAAAAAATTCTATGCTCTATTTGTAGAAGGAGAACTTTACACAACCAATGACCATACTGCTGAAATGTGTAAGTTGGTGGAAAATTCATTCCGTGATGTGAATATAGCTTTTGCCAATGAACTGTCAATGATTTGTAATACGATCGATGTAGATGTTGTCGAGTTAATCCAGCTTGCAAATAAACACCCCCGCGTCAATATTCTTTCTCCTGGATGCGGAGTTGGCGGTCATTGTATTGCTGTCGATCCTTGGTTTTTGGTTCATCAGTTTCCCCGCCAGGCAAAGTTGATCCGACAAGCTCGTGAGACTAACGATTTGAAGCCTTTGTGGGTTCTTTCTCAAGTAGATACCGCTATCGCATCTTTCAAGCAAAAGAATCATAAAGAACCCAACATAGCTTGCTTAGGACTAGCCTTTAAACCCAATATTGATGATTTACGCGAAAGTCCAGCTCTTCAAATTGCTAAAAAGATCGTTCAAAAGTACCCTCATGTTGTTGCTGTTGAGCCCAACGTACCACACCCAACAATCGATTCAATACCCACGGTCCCTTTGGACGAAGCTCTTCAAAATTCAGATATTTTTATTGTTTTAGTGGCTCATTGCGATTTCAAAAATTTACAAATCCCTTCCACTTCCACTGTACTTGATTTTACTCACCAGTGCAAGGCAAGCTAAATGAGCAAGCACGTCTCCATAAAGTATCGTCCTACAGAAGAACGACCCAGAGAAAAACTTCTGTTAAAAGGTTCTTCTGAGTGCTCTCTTCAAGAGCTTTTAGCTATTTTGATGAGCAGTGGGTACAAAAATACATCTGCACTTCAATTGGCTGATCAAGTTTTAAGCTACAGCGATTATAGCATACGCAAGCTTGCTCAACATTCATCCAAAGAGCTCCAAAAAGAAATTAAAGGACTAGGTCCTGCCAAAATTGCACAAATTATGGCAGGTATAGAACTTGGAAAGCGGTTTTTGAAAGAAGAAAAAAAGGAAGATGAGTATCGCTTTGTGTCCCCTTTGGATATTATCGATTACGTATATCATTATCTAGGACCCGAATACCAAGACCAGAAAAAAGAATCCTTTTATGTCATTTTGGTGAATACTCGCAATCGTCCTATTCATAGAGAACGTTTGTCAATTGGTACCATCGACACATGTCTGGTAGATCCACAAGAGGTAGTGCGAATTGCGTTACGGAACAATGCATCTGGTGTGGTTCTTGTTCATAACCACCCTTCAGGAGAAACCGATCCATCACACGAAGACATTCAAATCACCAAACGCATTCACCAGTGTCTTGAGTCTCTTCAAATACGCTTACTCGATCACATCATTATAGGTCGAAGCCGTGATAAATATGCAAGTTTTCTAGACCGGCGGTTATTCTGATGACTCCATCCGTTCTTTCTTCATATGCTGAAAAATTCATGAATGAAGCCTTGATGCAAGCAAAAAAAGCTCTGGAGATGAATGAAGTACCCGTTGGATGCATTATTGTTCGCAAAGGGGAAATCATTGCTGCAGAACACAACACTGTGGAACAGGATAGAACAATTTTATCCCATGCAGAATTAAAAGCAATCCGCAAAGCAAGCAGAGAACTCCGGGATTGGAGACTGATTGCATGTGACCTTTTTGTTACCATGGAACCCTGCAATATGTGCATGGGAGGCATCCTGTTATCTCGCATTCGTTCCCTATATTATGGCGTTCACAATCCCAAAATGGGAGCATTCAGTGGACCCTATGCAGTATCAAGTCAATCCTTTCCTTTTTCTGTTTACAACGGCGTTCTTGAAATCGAAATTCAACGACAGTTAAATTCCTTTTTCTCCAACAAACGCTAACATCTTTTCATCATAGTTTCCTCACCCATAGGTAGTGTATGATAGATTATTTCTTCTTTCTTGGTATAATTTGTACCAGTTTTCTTTATGGAGAGGTGGCTGAGCGGTTGAAANNNTCGAATCCCCCCCTCTCCGCCAGAAAATAAAGCTATGTCTTTTGTAAACTTTGTTGATTGAACTACTAAAGAGAGAAATGCATATACTTCTAGACGGATTTGTTTTTCTAATTGAATACTTAACACTTCCAAGAATGGTATCCATTACCATCGCTTTCTTTTTGTCCGGTGCTATCGCACAGTTTATTTCCCAGCGCTCCATTGTCAAATACTTCGGACCTTCAGCTCATAAAACACTGGCGTATTTGTTTGCTTCAGTGTCGGGGGGTATTCTTGTTGTCTGTTCCTGCTCTGTTCTTCCTATGTTTGCTGTGATTCGCAAAAAGGGAGCAGGCATTGGTCCAGCCATAACATTTCTTTTTGCCGGACCTGCCATCAATGTTCTGGCAATTTTACTAACATTTACCCTGATTGGGGTGGATATAGGGATTGTCCGAACGATTGCAGCAGGTATTTTGTCAATCATCATCGGACTTCTGATGTTTTTGTTTTTCCACAACACAGAGAAGCAAGATGCCAACGAAAAAATCTTCCAAATCGAAGAACCCGAAACCAGAAAATTTTGGCAAAATGCTCTTTTTTTCTTTACACTGATTGCTCTGTATATTTCAGGTATCCGTAATTATATTTCTTCCATTATATTTCTCATTGCCTTGCTGGTTCAACTGAAACTGTACTTCTCAAAAAACGATATCAAGTGCTGGCTTAAAGAAACATATCGATTGGCCCTTCGCATAGTTCCACTATCATTTGTAGGTATTTTCCTTGCAGGCATGGTAGAGGAGTCAATGTCACCGGAATATATCGCGCAATTTGTAGGGAATCCTTCCTATATCTCAAATCTAATGGCTAGTAGCTTTGGAGCTTTCATGTATTTTGCTACCTTAACCGAAATCCCTATTGTGCAGAGTTTCATGTCTTTAGGAATGTTACCAGGTCCCGCTGTAGCTATGCTCCTTGCTGGCCCTTCTGTAAGCTTACCCACCATGATAGTGATATACAGAGTCCTGGGTGCAAAAAAAGCAAGCACCTATATTTTACTAGTCGTACTTCTTTCCGCATTCGTTGGCTTCATGAGCGGAATATTCTTTTTCCCATAAAAATAGTTTTACCCCGAACTTTTTTGTGTGGTAATCAATATACTCAACATATCAACGATGTATCGATACTACAAAATCGATGTTGAAAGGAGTTTATTATGATTATTCGTACTTTATCAGACACCCCGGTAATGGAGGGGAGCGGTGGGTTGGATGCTCGCAATCTTTACAACACAGACGATGCTGTCGTTACGGTTCTAAAGCTCTCACCTGGAGAATCATTACGTAAGCATATTACCCCCGTTGATGTTGCTTTTTTTGTGCTCAAAGGAAAAGGCATCGTATTAGTTGGAGAGGAAAAACAGGAAGTTGGACCCCACACGTTGATTGAAAGTCCCAAAGGTATTGCCCACTGCTGGTATAATGAAAGTAGCGACGATCTTTTGGTCATGATCATCAAAGCACCAAAGCCTCAATCCAAAACTATTTTTGTAGATTAATTCCAACCTTATTTTTAATTGGAATTTTGCAGTAATTGGTAGTACAATACTCTTAGTTGGCAAATGCCAATTAAGAAATTGTTTTTAACCATATCAAAATAGGAGTAAATCATGACCAAAACAGATGTTTTAATCATTGGTGGCAGTGCTGCTGGTTTTGTAACTGCGATGACATCCCGAAGCAATTATCCTGACAAAAGCGTTACATTGATTCGCAAGGAAAAAAAGACCGTAGTGCCATGTGGTATTCCCTACATTTTTGGATCACTTGAAAGCTCTGAAAAGAATCTAATGCCAGAAGGAAAACTACAAGAAATGGGCGTGAATGTCCTGGTAGATACCGTTATTTCTGTAGATCTCGATGCAAAAGTGTGCAATACCAAAAATGGGGAACAAATCTCATTTGACAAAATTGTTTTTGCCACAGGTTCTATTCCAAAGGTGCCCCAGTGGTTAGAAGGAAAAGATCTTGAGAACGTCTTTGTGATTCCAAAAGACAAAGAATATCTTGATTATGTCTCTAGTCAACTACAAGACAAAAAGAATATTGTTGTTGTGGGCGGCGGTTTCATCGGAGTAGAAGTATCAGATGAACTGAACAAAGCAGGAAAAAATGTGACTTTGATTGAAATGCTTCCTCATATTTTAGGCCTTGTGTTTGATGAAAAGATGGGCGAAAGTGTACAAAACGTTCTTCAGTCCAGAGGGGTTACTGTAAAGACGGGACATCCATTAAAAGCAATTACTGGCACTGACAAAGTCACAGGTGTCACTTTGGAAAATGGAGACACAATTGAAGCCGATGCAGTTATTCTTTCCATGGGGTATGAGCCAAATACACAACTTGCCAAAGCAGCTGGTCTTGCTATTAACCGTTTTGGTCAAATTGATGTAGACGAATATATGAGAACCGATAACTACGATGTTTTTGCCGTTGGCGATTGTGCACAAAAAAGAGATTTCTTCACTCGTCGTATCACTCCAACCATGCTAGCATCTACTGCCTGCGCGGAAGCCCGTACGGTGGGAATGAATTTATTTTCACTGTATACAACAAAGAATTTCAAAGGAACTTTGTCCATTTTCTTCACTGCCCTCGGAGAACAAGGTTTCGGTCATGCTGGATTAACTTGTCCCCAGGCTCAAGAACAACAGCTACCTTCTTTCTGTGCTCGTTTTGAAGGAATTGACAAACACCCTGGAACATTACCAAATACACACAAGGTCGGTGTTGAATTAGTAGTAGCAAAAGGTTCTGGCCTGATATTGGGCGGATCGGTTGCAGGCGGACCTAGCACCGGAGAACTTGTAAATATTATTGGATTGGCCATACAAAACAATATGACCGTGCATGATATGATTACGGTACAAATTGGTACTCATCCATTACTGACAGCTCCTCCAACTGCGTACCCAATAATCAAGGCAGCAGAAATGGCAGTAAAAACGCTGCATAAATAAATACGAAATACGCTCTTCACGTATTCCTCCAATAAAATGTGCCAGCCTTCAACACTGGCACATTTTTTCTTTCAACTGCATCACAAATAGGCACTTTCTATATGAGTTGGTTGTAGCTGGAATACCTCTTTCGTAATACTACGAATAAACTGCTGGTCATGGCTGCTACATAAAAATCCACCAGGAAACTGCACAAGTGCATTTTCCAGTTCCTCAATCGATGGAATATCCAAATGATTGGTGGGTTCATCCAAGAACAAAAACTCTACTTTTTGCAGAACAATTTTGCTACAGGTTGCCCGCAAGAGCTGCCCTGGACTTAAAAGATCAACAGATTGCATGACGATATCCCCGCGAAGTCCATTTGATGCTAAAAAGCTGCGAATCATTTCCATGGGAGCATCCACATCCGAGAAATGATCCAATAAACATCCGCCGCGGTACAGCTGCCGAATGTCTTGAGGGACATAGAAGGTGGAGATATTTTCATTTCGATAGAGTTTTCCTTTTTCAGGCACTATATCTCCATTGCAGAGCTTCATTAAAGTGGATTTCCCACATCCATTTTCCCCTACAATCACCATTCTATTTTGCGTTGTAATTTCAAAGGAAAATGACTGTAATATGGGTGCTGTATCATATCCAAAAGAGACATTCTCTGCTTTTACCAATAAACGATTGGCAACCGTATAGGGTGGAATTGATAGAGTCCCTGTTTCTTCGATACGAGGTTTTTCTTCCTGATATTTCTGAATTTGGTCTTCTTTCTTTTGCTTTGCAATCACATATTGTTTTTCCATTTTACCAACGCGGAAGTCTTTGGGGCGACCTTTTTTGCCATGTTTCTCGCGGTTTTTTACATTGTTGGCATATCCTTTTTTTGCCCATCCTGCTTTTAAAACCACTTCTCTTTGCAACTGATGAATTTTTCTATCTATAATTTCTGCTGTTTGTTCTTGCCTTTTTTGTTCTTCGTCCAGGCGTTTTCGAAAATCATCATAGCTGCCCGTATACATTGCACCAGACTGGAAACGCATATAGTAGATCGCATCGGCACAATGGTTTAATAAATCTCTGTCGTGACTGATCATAACAAATGCTTTGCCTTCTTTTTTCTTGCTTTGCAAAATGGAAGCAAGGCGCATTCTTTTATGGATATCCAGGTCGTTGGTGGGTTCATCAAGGAAAAAACATGATTTGTCCGACAAGAACAATTGTATCAGTTGTAAGAATTTTTTCTCGCCCCCCGATAACAATTGATAATCGCGTTGCAATATGGAGTCTTCAAAGCCGAATATGGATAGTTCTTTGTATAGCTTTTGTTCCCACAAAAATCCCCCTTTTTCTTCATATTGCCAAATATACGAGGGATCCTCGGGGTGGGAACACATATTTTTGTACAGGGAGAAAAGTGCGGGAGACCCTTCCATGATAAAGTCCCAAGTAGTGCCATGGAAAACAGGGCTTTCTTGCGGGATTGCACCAAAACCATGGGAGAAATCTGAAATGATAGAACCTTCGCTGGGTTTCTTTTCGCCCATCAGGCAGGACAAAAGAGTGCTTTTCCCGCAGCCATTCAAACCAATGATAGCAAGCATCTCGCCTTTAGAAACATGAAACGAAACGTTGTGAAATAAAAGATCGGAATAAGAAAAAGATAACGATTGAACGCGCAACATAAAATTACTCCTCTAACAAGTTACTACGGGCCTACAACTGAGTAATTTTAGTTTATTCGCACGATTCAACACTCCTGTCAATAAATTCACAAACAGAATACCACACCACCCAAAAAAATCAACCTCACTCTCTATCATAAACCAATTCCCAACTGCTTTAGTATTTGATGCTACCATACTTTCAAATAAATGACAATTAAATTACCAAAAAACATTGCCTTTTTATTTCTTCTGTGATATACAAATAGAAAGTTTTCTTAGAGAAATCTTGGGAGGAACTTTGTGAAATG